>ENA-OPDW01000761-OPDW01000761.1-human-gut-metagenome-genome-assembly--contig:-NODE-761-length-22754-cov-15.177629_pt1 | contig 22754 bp, 18 predicted proteins | sample MGYA00241264_ERZ501508 | MGnify/ENA primary metagenome ERZ501508 (study PRJEB25962, sample SAMEA2042575) | human gut metagenome | biome: human gut; feature: human-associated habitat; material: faeces...
GTCCAACCGCCTGATGGAAACCATCTCGAAGAATCTGGAGGAGATGGGGGTATGAGATATACGATAGGACAACTTGCAGAAATTATAGATGGAGACCGTGGAAAAAACTATCCTAAACAGGACGAATTTTATCCTCAAGGATATTGCTTGTTCTTGAATACAGGAAACGTAACAAAAGAGGGTCTCACCTTTGAGGAAAATCAATTCATTACGAAAGAAAAAGATGAAGCCCTAAGAAAGGGTAAGCTGAAAAGGGGAGATATTGTATATACTACACGCGGAACTGTAGGAAACGCAGGGTATTATAATTCTAATGTGCCTTATGAAAATGTTAGAATAAATTCGGGAATGGTTATTCTACGTGCCAATGGGGAAATTGTAGATGCTCGATTTTTGTACCAAATATTAAAAAGTGAGTACTATCGGCCATATTTTAAGCAGTATTGTACAGGTAGTGCGCAACCACAATTGCCAATTAAAAACTTTAGCCAGATATATTTGAATGTACCTGATATTAAAACTCAACATCGTATCGCAGATATTCTCTCTGCTTACGATGATCTGATTGAAAACAACCAGAAACAAATCAAACTGCTGGAAGAAGCAGCCCAGCGGCTTTATAAAGAGTGGTTTGTGGATTTGCGCTTTCCGGGGCATGAAAACACGGAAATTGTGGATGGTGTGCCGGAGGGGTGGATTAAAGAGGAAATAGGCAAAATCATTAAAAAAGTTCACAGAACGAAGCAGATTGTAGCATCAGAGTATAAGGACGAGGGAAGTATTCCAATAGTTGACCAGAGTAGAGCATTTGTTGCAGGCTATACAAATGATTTGGAAGCCCGTGTGGACTTTGGTATACCGATAATTGTTTTTGGCGACCATACCAGAATAGTTAAATTGATACAGTTTCCGTTTGCGAAAGGAGCAGATGGGACACAGCTGATAATTTCCGATTGCTTGGAAATGCCGCAACGACTTTTATACTGCAGTATCATGAACGTCGATTTATCAAATTACCATTATGCAAGACATTTTAAATACCTCAAAGAAGAAAAAATAATGATTCCAACAGTAAAAGTTGCAAATGAATTTGAGAACAATGTGACTGGAATTTTTTCAAAGATTCAAAATTGTAGAGATGAAATTATTCGATGCCAAAAGACAAGAGATTTACTGCTGCCAAAGTTGATGAGCGGGGAAGTGGAGGTGTGACATTATGGACATGCCAAAAGAATTTTATGATATGGTGTGTGCTGACATTAAAAGACTAGACAATGTTCGAAATTTAAGTGCAGGAGAGCTATTTGAACTACATCGTCAGATTGATGCAAGGTATCAAGCTTGCATCAACAAGTGGTGTGATGGTTTGTGGTGCTCTACAAATGATGGAACACATATCGCTTATGGACATTTGGCCCAGAATCCTCAAAAGTATGTGTTATCTAATTTGAAGATGATGAAGGCAAAATTGGAAACATATAAGTACCAGATGAATGCGGTACAGTTGCCCAAGCCGGAAGTTTCCAATTCTCAGGTCGTCAACGTGACCAACAGCGTGAATGTGAATGTTACGTTTGAGCAGGTACGCAAAGAAGTAGAAGAAATGACTTCACTCACGAATGAACAGACACAGGAAGTGCTGGATAAAATCTCTGAGATTGAAGAAGTGGTAAAGTCCAAAGACAGCAAAAAGTCAAAGTGGGAAAAAGTAAAGCCTGTTTTGACGTGGCTGGCAGATAAGAGTTGTGATGTAGGCATTGCGTTATTGCCGCTACTGTTTAAAATTTGAAAAACAAAGAGAGATAAAAATGGTCGTACTAAAAAGAATACACATCAAAAACTTTAGGTCAATTGTGGATGCAACAATCGAATTAGATGATTTTAATTTTTTCGTTGGAAAAAATGATTCAGGAAAATCAAATGTGCTGAAGGCAATAAATCTGTTTTTTAATGAGAGAACGGATTATGATACACCGTTTAATTTTGCGGTGGATTATTCGAAATTTGCAAAGAGGTCGATTCACCAAGCGAAGGAGATTATGATAGCGCTAGATGTTCAAATGCCAGCGACATTTAAAGATGGTGGAATTAAAACATGGATAAAAATATGGCGAAAAGAAGGACTGTACAGCGATAATGCGACAGAATTGTTCTCAAGAGGAACAAAAGGAACAACATTTCTTAGCAGAATAAAGTATATGTATGTGCCTGCCATTAAAAGTGCTGATTATTTCAAGTATTTATTATCGCAGGTATATGATTCAATGACAGAAGTTGCAGATAGTGCGTTGAAAGACCTGAACAAGAAGTATTCAAGTGAGTTACAAGAGATAACTCATGGATTAAGTGAAAATTTACAAAATGTTCTGCATATGAGATCGGACATTCAGATGCCAAGAGAATTGAGCACGCTTTTTAAAGACCTTTCTTTTTCTACTACAGATAAATTTGTGAAGAATGTGGATTTAAACCAACGTGGAGATGGCATTAAGGCACGACACATTCCATCAATTCTGAATTTTATGCAGGAAAACATGGAGGAAAATAGAGCTAAAAATACCGTAAGCTATAATTTTATTTGGGGATTTGAGGAACCAGAAAATGGTGTGGAATACAGCCTCTGCTATGAGATGGCAGAAGAATTATATGATTATAGGAAAAAATGTCAACTGTTAATTACAACACATTCGCCAGCGATATATGCGATAAAAAATAGAGATGCAACGAGATGTTATTATGTAAGCAAAAAGGAATCTGGTGCGACAGCATACGATACTGACATAAGTGTTGATGAAATAAATCAAAAAATCGGTTTGATGCCGCTGATTGCACCGTATTTAATGGAACAAAAAACAAAATATGACGATGAACTAAAAAACTTGGAGAACGCAATTGAAAAATTACAAGAAGAATACAAACAGGCAACAGAACAGATAGTGATTTTAGCAGAGGGCAAGACTGATATCAAACATCTGAAAGCGGCGTTCTCACATATTGATGACCCACATGGAATCCTCTCGAAAATTTCTTATTATGATTTTGAAAATCAAGTGTTGGGAGCAGATGATTTATTACCATTGCTAAATAAGTTGGCATCGATTCCTGCAAAAGGCGTGGTGTATTTAGCTATGTTTGATAGGGACAAGCATAATGAGGAAGGTGAATATAGGAAGGTATCAGAGAATGTATATAGGTTCAATATACCGGCTCTAAATAACGCTGAACGGAATGTTGATGATAAAATCAGTATCGAACATTACTATACAAATGCTGAAATACAGACGGAAACGGGAAAAGGACATCTTTATATGGGAAAGGATTTTGACGAGTATGGGATGTCAATAGATAAAAATTTATTTTATAGTAAATTCTCTCACTGCAAGGTATTGCCGAATCAAATTGTGGATTCAGGTTGTAGCCGGATAGAGAGAACGTCTGAAAGAAGAACATTGTGTAGCAAAAATGATTTTGCGGAGTACGTTACTTCGAATTTTGAAAAGTTTAATTTTGAAAATTTTAAACTTATTTATGAATTAATCTATAAAATTATACAAGAAAATAATATCTTTGCAGAAAAACAATAATGAGGTGATCCTATGAGCCGCGAATACTCCGAAAATGTCCTTGTCCAGAACAGCGCAGGCAACCTGCTGCAAAATGTTCTGGGCTGGGAGGTGGTGCTGGCTTACAACTCCGAAAAGCTGGGGGCGGACGGGACGTTGGGCCGCACCAGCTATGGGGAAGTGCTGCTGACCCGGTATTTTCGGCAGGCGCTTTTGCGGCTGAATCCGTGGCTCACCCCGAACCAGCTGGACGAGGTGCAGAAGAAATTTACGGCGCACGTTTCCACTGCATCCCTGATGCAGATCAACGAGGAAAAGTATTTTCTGCTGCGGGATGGCATCCCGGTGACGGTCAAGCGGGCGGATGGCCGCACCGAAATCCGAAGCGCGGCGGTGATCGACTTCAAAAACCCGGAAAACAATCATTTCCTCGCCGTAAAAGAAATGAAGATCCACTCGCAACTGTACCGCCGCCGTACAGACATTGTGGGCTTTGTCAATGGCATTCCGCTGCTGTTCATCGAGCTGAAAAAACCCACCGTGGATGTGCAGAACGCCTACATAGACAATTATCGGGATTACCTCGATACCATTCCGCAGTTGTTCTACTATAATGCCTTTCTCATGCTGTCCAATGGATTGGAAGCCAAGGTGGGTACGCTGGGCAGCAAGTACGAGTTTTTCCACGAGTGGAAGCGTCTGAAGGAAAGCGATGCAGGCAGCGTGGAACTGGAAACCATGCTGCGGGGCATCTGCGAGAAAAAGACCTTCCTCGATCTGCTGGAAAACTTCATCCTTTACGACCATTCCGGTGGGCGCACCACCAAGATTCTGGCCCGCAACCACCAGTATCTCGGCGTCAACGAGGCCGTCAGTGCTTACGAGAACCGCAAGCTGAAAGACGGCAGGCTGGGGGTGTTCTGGCACACGCAGGGGTCTGGCAAGAGTTATTCGATGGTCTTTCTGGCGCAGAAGATCCGGCGCAAGTTTGCAGGATCGCCCACCATTGTGGTGCTGACCGACCGTGACGAGCTGAACCGGCAGATCAGCGATACCTTTGAAAACTGCGGTCTGCTGGGCAAGACAAAGGCTTCACAGTTCATTGCATCCAGCGGTACAGACCTTGTAAAAAAGCTGCGGGGCAACCCCAGCTTTGTGTTTACCCTGATCCAGAAGTTCAATCTGCCCAAGGAGCCGCCCATCTACCCGGATCACGACATTCTGATTTTGTCGGATGAAGCCCATCGCAGCCAGTACGGCATTTTTGCAGACAACATGATGCACCTGCTGCCCACGGCGTCCCGCATCGGCTTTACCGGTACGCCGCTTCTGGCAGATGACCATATCACCGAGCGCACCTTTGGCGGGTATCTGTCGGTGTATGATTTCAAGCGGGCGGTGGAGGACGGCGCAACGGTGCCGCTGTATTATGAAAACCGTGCGGATAAGATCGCCCAGTTGGACAAGCCGGAGATCACCGGGCGGATTTTGGATGCCATTGAAGCTGCCGACCTTGATCCCTCGCAGGAGGAAAAGCTGGAACGCGAGTTTGCAAAGGAGATCCATATTCTCACCGCAGATGAACGGCTGCGCTCCATTGCAAAGGATTTTGTGGAGCATTACTCTGACCTTTGGACCAGCGGCAAGGCGATGCTTGTCTGCCTGAATAAGGTCACCTGTGTGCGGATGTACAACTATGTGCAGGAATGCTGGCAGGCAAAGATCAGGGAGCTGGAAGCCCGGCAGGGCACAGCGACCCAGCAGGAAGCACAGGAGCTTGCCCGCAAACTGGCATGGATGAAAGAAACCGAAATGGCAGTGGTGATCAGTCAGGAGCAGAACGAGGTGCAGACCTTCAAAAAGTGGGGACTGGATATTCTGCCGCACCGTGCCAAAATGGAAAAACGAGAGCTGGATAAAGAATTCAAGGACAGCAAGAATCCGTTCCGGGTGGTGTTCGTCTGTGCCATGTGGCTGACGGGCTTTGATGTAAAGTGTCTGTCCTGTCTGTATCTGGACAAGCCGTTGAAAGCCCATACCCTGATGCAGACGATTGCTCGTGCAAACCGTGTTTCGGAGGGCAAGAGCAACGGCCTGATCGTGGACTATATTGGTATCGTAAAGGCGCTGCGCAAGGCTCTGGCAGATTATACGGTCAGCAAGAACAGCCCGGCGGGCATTGACCCAACGGTGGACAAAACGGAACTGATTCAGCGCATCCGCACGGTCATCGGAAAAACGGACGGCTTTCTGGCAGAACACGGGTTCCGGCTGCAGGAACTGGTGGATGCACAGGACTTTGAGAAGATGAACCTTGTACAGGATGCAGTCAACGCGATGTGCGAGACGTTGGAAACCAAGAAAACCTTCCAGACCTATGCGTCTGAACTGGCGCGGCTGTTCCGCTACGCAGACCGTGACGATGTGGACGATGCCGTGCGCGCCCGGAAAAACGCAATTCTCGCCATCTACGAGGGCTTGCAGCAGAAGCGGAAACATGCGGACAATACCGACCTGATGGTGCAGATCAACGGCATCGTCAACGAGTACATCCATGTGGAAAAGCCGCATCAGGAGGCTTTACCATCCCGGCAGTTTGACATCAGCAAAATTGATTTTGAGCTGCTGAGCCGGGAGTTTGCCCATACCCGGCGGAAGAATCTCTTGCTGCGCGATCTGGATGAACTGGTAAACCAGCAGCTGGCGAAAATGCTGTTTGCAAACCCGCAGCGCATTGATTATTATGACCGCTATCAGGAGATCATCGATGCCTATAATGCAGAGCAGAACCGGGCAACCATTGAGAAAACCTTCATGGATCTGATGGAGCTTGCAAGTTCACTGGACACGGAGCAGCAGCGCTATGTGCGTGAGGGCTTTTCTAGCGATGAGGAGCTTTCAGTGTACGATTTGCTGTTTTCGGAGAACCTCACGAAGCAGGAAATTGAAACGATCAAGAAGGTGTCTGTGGACTTGTTGACAAAAATCAAACAGCAGATTGCCAAACTCGACCATTGGACGGACAAGCAGGAAACTAAGGCGATTGTGGATAACCTGATCCGTAAGACCCTTTGGCAAGAACTTCCCAATAGCTATGATGTAAGCGATATCCAGACCTACCAGAAGAAAATCTACGAGTATGTATATATGCGCTACCCGGAAGTAGCATAACGCAAAAATCACCCCAGAGAGAACGCACAAGAGGCTATTCTCTCTGGAGTGATTGCGTATCAAATCATCTGAAAATGCTTCAATGCTTCCACAATTGCATCCTCTTTTTCCTTCGGACATTTAGGAGGAGAAAGTTTGAAAAAACAGACGGGCGGGTGTGAAGGCGGGTAAATCGACATGGAAAAGATCAAAGCGGATGCTTCCCGAAAAACTGCTGGGCAATTCCATCCAGCTGTGCGGTGATTTGCCGAAAATCCTGATTCAGATCCAATGTGCGTGCACCGATCTGATTGCCGCCTAAGTTGAAGAGACAATTCGGCGTGATGGCTTCCTGCGTTTTGGCGTAGACTAGCAGCCCGGAAACGTTTCCAGTATGGGCAGCATCCTGATTTTTAACGTAGGTGTAGATCTGGTAGAGGTTGGCAGAATGCAGGGTCTCTTTATTAAACTGCTGCTGCAATGTCTGGCTGTAATACTTGGCATCCAGAATGAGAACTTTTTCGCGAAAACGCAGAAAAATATCGGTTTGCATGGCAGGGAGAAACCGCAGCATGGCAGCATCGTGCTCTCCCACAAGATCCCATTTGACCTGCGCAGCCTTGACCTCAGTAAGGTAGGGATGATTTTGTCGGTAATACTCCAGAATAAAGCGTTCGTACAGCTTTGCCATGCGTTCATCCGAAAATGCTGTCATTTTATAGCTGCCGTTTTCGGTGGTCTGCAGCATATCGTGCAGCACGAAATAGCAGAGATTCAACAGCATCTCGTAATTCTGGTTGCTCCGCTGATAATGTAACTGCTTCCATGGGATTTGAGAGGGAAGCAGTGCAGAAACCGTGTCCAGAAATAGAAGCGCTTTCTTCAATTCCACTTTGCGCTCAGTAGAAACATTCTTATTCCGAAGCAGCACATGCAGGGTGGTTTTCAGAATCTGGTTATACAGGTTATCCTCGGAAAGCTCGTCAAAGGTACAGGCGACCTGTGGCTTGTGCTGGATACGGGTCTTAATGGTCTGCGGAAGATCCAGCTTTCCACGCAAAACTGACCGGGTCTCGCTTCGGGAAACATATTCTCGATAGAGCCCCTGCTTCAGCTGCCGGGAAACACCCTTTGCAAGGATGGCAGCAAACAAATCGTCGATACGCTCAAACTTTTCCGAGGCGATGCACTGATAATCCTGCTGCTGCAGCACCTGATAGGCGTAGGAGAGCATGTAGTAGATGTTCTGGATAAAGATCCCTTTGTCAGTCGTCATTGAAAACACCACGCAGATTCTTTTCCCAACGGTGCAGTTTGTCGGGCGCGTCGAACCAGTATTCTGCCAGCGTAGGCAGAAGGTCAAACTCCACCACAGAGCGCATCCAGTCAGTGGTGCAGGCGGCAGGGTCGGCCAGACAAAAGTAACTGTGTCCAACACGAAATCCGGGACCGAGGGAGGCATCTGTGGTAATTTCCCGGTTCAATGCCTTGATCTGTTCCACCAGAGCGTTGAAGGTTTCATTGTCAAGCGCAGATTGATATTTCTGGAATCCCTCGGAGGTGAACGCCGGCTCGATCTCGAAGAAACTAAAGCGTCTGCGCAGCGCATAGTCGATCATGGCCAGGCTGCGGTCGGCAGTATTCATCATACCGATAATGTACAAATTTTCCGGAACATAGAAGGGCATCCCGTTATAGGCCAGTGTGATCTTTTCGCCCCGATGGTCGCTTTCAATCAGCATCATCAGCTCGCCGAAGATCTTGCTCAGGTTGCCCCGGTTGATCTCATCGATCAGGAAAAAGTATTCTCGGTCGGGGTCGTTGGAAGCCTTCTGGCAGAAGCGGTAAAATACACCCTCTGTCAGCTTGAAGCCGGAGCCGTCCGGCCGGTAGCCCAGCATGAAATCCTCGTAGGAGTAATTCTGGTGGAACTGAACAAACTCAACCCGGGAGGAATCAGCTTGACCCATTATAGAGTACGCCAGCCGTTTGGCAGCATAGGTCTTTCCAACGCCGGGTGCACCCTGCAGAATGATATTTTTCTTGTGGCGTAGCAAAGAAACCAACACTTCATAGCGTTGCTCACTCAGAAAAACATCGTGCAGAAAATCAACTCTGGTGTAGCTGTCGGCAGATGCCTGCCGGACGGGAGCAGGGTTTTCATCCCGGATCAGATCCAGAATAAAGTTGTACTCACCCTCCGAGAGCTTGAACAGGCTTCCGTTCGGCTGTACGAAGAACTCCATTTTCTCCAGCTCAGGGAAAGCCTTCAGTACAGCATAGTCAATGGGGGAAGTCAGGCTCTCGGTCTTTTCAAAATAAATCTCTTTGCCGTTGCTTTCCTGTGTGATCTTGGCCAGAGCTACCACTCGCTTTACCGGATTGGCCTCATAGCCGATCACTAGATCCCCGGCTTTTGCATCGAGGAAATTCTGGAAAATCCTGCGCTTGTTCCCGTTGTCATTGTACAGCGTATAGGTCTGCTCTTCGCCGACCCGCAGACTGGAATAACTCCAGATCTTAGGATTGGCAGTCAGCCACCAGTAGTGGCGTGAAGGTGCTTCACAGGCGGCAGCGGCAGCCGGGACTTTCGGGAGGGCGGCTTTTTTCAGAGCCTGTAAAAGCTCATCTCGCAAGCGCCAGATGTAAGTGCCATCCGCCTTTGTGCTGGCATTTTTGCCCACATATAAAATGGGCCACCAACGCATATTTTCGCTGTCGCGGGGCATGCAGCGGCAGCCAGTCTTTTCTGCCACCCGCTGTGCAAGATGGTAGGAGTTGGAGATGTAGAAGTTGCTGGTTTCACCGTATTTAATGGCAAGCTGTTTGCAGGTGGCCTGCCCGCCGTAATCCAGCATACATTTCATCACCCGCAAAGCCTCCGAGGTAAAAACCGAGGTGTCTTGCAGCAAAGCACTCCACTGTGCGGTTGTAATGCCCGGATCATACTCACTTTCAGCAGGAAACCATCCGGCCTGCATCTGTGATGTCTTTTGTTCGGCAAGGTAGAAACGGCTCAGATAAAAGCCCAGATCAATGGCAGCGATATTCCAGTGTGTGTCTGGCCAGTATTTTCCGGCGGGGGCTGCTTCAATGGCACTGCGGATCATCTGGGTGATGGCAGCATTTTGGCTCAGTGCCACCCGCAGCTCATCATAAAGGCGGTAGCTGTTTAGCAGCGATTCTACGGAACCATCCCGCTTGGGCGGAGCATCGAAGTTCAGCGCATCCGAGATGTCACGGGCAACGGAATAGCGGTAGATATAATATTGATCCGGATACCGGAGCCACAGATAGACGCTGATGGCACTGGTGTTCTGGTAGTGGTTATTCCAACTGCCGTCGTTGTATTTTGTGCGTATTTCTTCGGTGGCAGCCTGAAATGCAATAATGCGCTGGGAAAGTTCGGTGGATTCATCAAACAAGCTGCGGAACATTGCGCGTGTTGCTTCACAGTCCGCTGCTGCGAAATTCAGGATCATCGCACGGGGATAGGCATAGCCGGTATCCAGAAGCGAAAAGACCTTTGCAGTGGCTTCCTTGAACATTTCACCAAAATCTGCCGCGTCAATATTCCAATGGTCGTGGAAATGCTGCGCGGCTTCCCATTTGAAATCTTCAACATGAGGCCAATGCTTCGGGAAATAGGTCTGGTATCCGCCCAAAACAGGCTCCAGTTTTGCAAGATCGATCATGACGGCTCCCTCCGAAATCAAAAAGTCTTTAAGATATTGTACCACGATAAAAATAGAAACACCATATTCCAACAAAAGAAAATGCCCGCCTGAAAATCAGACGGACATACTGTAAATCAAATCATCTGAAAATGCTTTAATGCTTCCACAATCGCATCCTCTTTTTCCTTCGGACACTTGGGCTGCTTTGCATTTTCATTTTTCGCTTTATTGTAATTCTCTCGCTCGATGATGCTGTACTTCTGCTTCACCTGTGCGATATAGAGATTGGAAACCTTTAACTGATGGTGTTTCCACACATAATCCCGAATCTCGTTGTAAGTCGCCTTGCTTTCTGCAGCGGTCACATCCAACTCGTCCATGCTGACGTCCACTTCGATGTGCCGCTCGACATTGAGTTTGGTCAAAAGGAGAACCGCTTCAACTTGTTGTTCATTAGTTCTGACAAATAACGCTCCGCTTTCACCGTCGTAGGTAACAGGGAAGGTGAAATGGATCGTCTTTATCAGATGCTTGTCATCCCGCTTTTCCGGATATAGCTCTATGAACGAAACCATAGCCTGCAACAATGCCTTTTTATCCTCCGGCGACATGACATCGTAGTACTTGCTGAAGCCTTCCAGCATTTCAAAGATGGATTTCTTCGTCATGGCCGACTTTTCAACCATAGTGATTTCCTGATTTACTTCATCAAGTCTTGTCTGTGCATCCTCGATCTTTTCATACAGGTCATCCAGAATACGGTTTAAACTGTCTACCTTATTTTGATAGTGCCTATCCGCAATGTCAAGCTCCGTCAGTCTCTTTTCGGTCTGAAGCAGATTGCCGTTATATTTCGTGATCTCATTTTGAATGGCTGTCTGCTTCTTCCGCAGAGAATTTACATCTGTCTGGATATCAATCTTTTGAGAAATAAGCTCTACAAACTCCGGGATTGTCACCATGGAGGATATAACCTCTTTCACCTCGGTTTCCAGTTTGGTGCCGCTGTAATACTTGTTGGCAAGAGAACAGCTGATCCCGTTTCTATCTCTACCGGATATGCACCGATAGGAAATATATCTCGGATAATAACCTTCTTTTCCGTTTTTCTTTTTCCTTGGCGGCGCAGTATAACCAAAGATGTTTTTTCCGCAGTCTGGACATCTGATCAGACCGGTCAGTGGATAAACGGTCGTACTGTCACTTCTGGTCTTTCGATGGGCAACGTTCTTTTTCAGCCGCTCTACTGCTTTTGCGAAAGTCTCCTTGCTGACAATCGGTTCATGTACGCCATCCACAAGGATAATCTTGCTTTCATCGTCTTGCTTCACGACCTTCGTTTCGTTGTTCTTTCCCTCAACCTTTACCGTATGGCGGCGACCGTAGGAAATCATACCTGCATAAACCGGATTACTAAGAATGATACGGACGGTTCTGTCTGTAAAGCCTGAGATTTTTACATTTCCGCGCTGCTCACGCTGGATGTTTTCATCATTAAGTTTCTTTGCAATGTAGCTGATGCTCTGCCCTTCCTCTGTGTAGAGCCGGAAAATCTCCTTGACCGTTTCCGCTTCTTTCGGATATATCATTAGCTTTTTATCCTTCAAAGAATATCCAAACGGGGCCTGCGCTCCATTCCAGAGACCGTTTCTGGCTTTTTGCTGTCTTCCGGCAAGCGTCTGTTCATGAATGTTCTCAAGCTCGACTTCCGCAACAGCTCCCATAATATTTGCAATCATCTTGCCGGTAACGGTTGAAGTGTCGATTCCGTCCTTGATCCCCAAAAGACCAATTCCATAGCTTGAAAGCTCCTGAAGGTACTTTGCGGTGTCACTGGTGTTTCTGGCAAAACGGGAAAGCTTAAAAACAAGAACATAACGAATGTTGTCCTTCTTGCTCCGAATATCCTCCATCATCTGCGTAAAGGCAGGACGATGTTCGGCATTTTTGCCAGATTTACCTTCATCCGTATATTTCCCGACAATATTGATCTTGCGTGCTTCCGCAAAAGCTCTAATTTCTGCTTCCTGTGCCTCAAGAGAAAAACCGTCCACCTGTATCAAAGTTGAAACACGTGTATATATGTATGCGTTTTCCATGGACGGTACCTCCTTCATTCTATTTTGTCAGCAATAAACATCTACTTCAAACAGTATAAATGATGACAGAAAACTTTTCAATAGCCGCAGTAAAAAAGAAGAGGGCTGGATGCCCCTTCTTGCATCCAGCCCTCTTGGTCTTCTTCTGTTTCCATAGATTTATACTTCATCAGCAGTTCGGCGATCATCGTAGAACAACGAATGAAGTTTTCGTCTCTCATCAATTCATTGTTCATAAGCTATCCTCAACGTTCGTTTTGCAATCCTGTTGTTTTTCTCCTATAAGCAGCTACAATTTCCGGTGGTATGTTGTCTATCAGAGCATGAAGCTCACAAAGCTCCTGCTCCGTTTTTCCGTATTTCAGTCTGTCCGCAATCTTTTCCTTGCTGGCATCTTTTGCTGTTTGTAATTCCGCTTCCAGTGCGCTGTTCTCATCAGAAAGCGCTTTGTACGCCTTATCATACTTTCTGAGCTTCGTCCGCAGAGCTTCTGTTGCTGGAACATATTTGTCCAACAATGCCTCCAGTTCTTCCATTTTCGATTTTTTATTAAGAAGATTGGTATCTGTCATCAGTTTCAGTATCTGCTCCTTCATCCGGTTCAGATGCACGGCCTCCTTGAATAGCCGCGGCGGGATATGGTCGCGCCCGGTTTCGCTGGCGCTCTCGCCGCGCTCCAGATCGGGGTATTTTTTGACCATGTGCTCCCAGAACCTGTCCTGCCACTGCGTCAGCTTCTTCTTGTTGCCGACGATTTCCTTGGCGGAGAGCCGCTTGTCCGCTGTCAGCGGGACAAAGCAAAGGTGCATATGGGGCGTTTTCTCGTCCATATGCACCACGGCGGATATAATGGTTTTGGGATCCTGGTGTTCCCGGATAAAATCCAGCGCCTCCTGAAAATAGGCCTTGATTTCGCCCTTTTTCTTGCCCTTAAAGAACTCCGGGCTGGCCGTCACCAGCGCCTCCACCACGCGCACGCTGTCCGACCGCGTGCGGCAGCCTGCCTCCGCGATCTGCTTTTCCGCCTCGGCGCGGTATTTGCGCTGCGGCGTCACCAGATGGAAATTGAGGTGGCTGCGCGCCGTGTCCACGTCGGGGTTGCTGGCGTACTTCTCCTTGGTACGCTCGTTGTGGGACTCGATGTGGCCGATTTCCGGCCCCTTGTACTTGGCAAAGCGGAGAATGGCGTACTGTGCTTTCATCGGCGCTCCCCTCGCTTTACCCACACGATATTACAGTCCAGCACGTCGGCAAGCTCCACGACCTCCTTGTAGCGGATGCTCTCCCTTTGCAATTTTGCGGACAGATTGGAAACACTGTCCGACCAGCCATATTCATCATGCAACAGATCAACAACCTCCTGCATCGTAAAACCGGCACGAATGATCTGCGCCTTGATTTCATTGCGTACACTCATATTCAAATTCCCTCCATAATTAGATAATAAAAAAGCGAAGCCAGTACGCCATTCGGCGCATCCGCTTCGCTGCATCGTTAAAAAAGCCTTACTCTCAAATCCGCTCAAAATTGCCGTTATGATGTTCTGTCCACAGGTGACACCTATCGACTTTTCTGTTCCATGTGCCTTTACTCTAAACCGTATGATTTCCCATGTTTCCGCACATCAGCTTTGCTGTTCTGAGAAGCGCGATTCCGTAAAACCATTTCTGCCAACAGGCAAATAATTTACGGATTTCACTTAGCTTGATTTCGTGCCCAAAAATATAGGCTGTATCGGTCAGAGTTTTTCATATGGTGGTATTTCAGGAAAAACAAAACGTACATACGTACACGGCGCAGTTGCAGAAGAATCATCGCCAGTCCTCCTGTACGTACGTATGTTCTGAAACATCAGAAAACCCGTTTATATTAGGTCTGGCAATCGCTTCAATACCGAAGAAGCCCCATACACGCCGTCCGGCAGCATTGGTGATCTTATTGCAGTATTCCAGATTGTACTTGCTTTGGTTCGCAATCACACTCTCACTGAAACTACGGCGCTTTAGAGGTGTCAGATTATTTTCCTCACACCATATCCGGTAAATTTCGTACAAGTCTTTAGAGCTGATGGTGCAGTCCGCCTTCAGCCGGATATAGCCCTCGGATTCCAGAAAATCAAAGACATTGTTATTATCTCGCTTCACTGCCTCCCGGTTATCCCGTGTGCGCTGGCTTTCCGTGAATTTGAAGTTGTTAGCGGCAAGCCGCTGCAAGCCCTCAAACGCCCACAGGAAGATGCCCTCGACCTCTGCTTTCATCTTTTCGGCAAGGTCAGGATCATCTACCCGTCCCGCAGGCTTTTCCTTGGTGGTCAGAACAAGCTGTCGGCGGTAAAATCCGTCGCTTCGGTCATAGAGTGCTTGCAGATCGCCGTTGGAGAACGCCAGCAGGCGGGCAAACATCCAGCCTTGATAGCTCTGCTTGCCCTTGCGTTCCAGATCAATCTTACCTTGGGCGGTCACGATGGACTTGACATAGTTGGTCTGTCGCAGTGCTTCCATCCGCATATCATCATCCACGCACAGCAGAATGTGTTCCAGGTCGGCGCGGGCAAAGCGGTTTTCAGAAATTTTGCCGATGCTGCCATCCTTCATGTTGCTGCCGAGAAGCGCAACCAGCACAGCACCGATCTGTGATTTTCCTTCACCACCGTTTCCCTTAATCACCATCATGCGTTGCCCCTTATTGCTGGGAATCAGGCAATAGCCAATAAACTCCTGTAAGGTTGGAATGTCCTCTGTATAGAGAAGCTCATCCAGAAAAGAAAGCCACCGGACGGGAGCCGGTGCGTCAGGGCGGTATGCCACCGGCAGTCTGCTCCGCACAATGTTCGGTCTGCCCTCGGTAAAGCTGCCGTCCAGCTTCAAAGTACCGTTTGCCAGATGGATTCTATCTGCTTCCGGTGCAAAGTCCTCCACATGAGCCGCCAGCTTCATCACTTCCAGAATGTTGGTGATTTTGCGGGGGATATTGTTCACGGCGCAGCATTTCAGTTTCTCATAGATTTCGCCACGAAGCGGCAGATCGTCGGTCACCCTGCCATCCGGCGTGAAGAAAGCGCCATTGGCAAAGATGATTTTCCTGCTGCTCAGAAATTCATCACAGAACAGCGCCTCATTGATATTTGTGCCATCAAACCATATGGGCGCGTCTAAATTAGCCGATTTCCGTTTGGTCACGGGCATCCACCTCCTTTTCCGTCCGTTTCAGGCGTTCTTCCAGCCGGTCAATCATGCCGTCCTTTTGAAGCATATCCACGGTTTTCACGCGAACCTCCAACTCCGCAAAGGTTAAAATATCTGTCAGATCCTCGATATAATCGAGCATCTGGCAGGCTTCCACAAAGTGGTCATCAAGAGTATCATCCGGCGTTTTGGGCGCGTATTGCACCTTCCAATGCGCCAAAAGATGCAGATAATCGCACAATATCCGCTGACAATGCAGCGTCTCATTCTGGAACGCCTTTGCCAGCGGATATTTCGGTTTCCGCAGCGCTGCCGCAGCCGGGGGCTTGTCCGGGTCAATCCCAAAGTCATACGCCAGCTTTTTCGCTGCGTCATAGCTGCTCAGGTTGAACAGCTTTACCACAAGGTCGATCACATCGCCGTGGGCTCCGCACCCGAAGCAATAGAAGTAATCCTCATTCAGCTTCATACTGGGTGTACGGTCGGCGTGGAAGGGGCAGCAGACCATGTTGCCACGATTTACTTCCAATCCGTAGTATTCGGCAGCCTCTTTCACGGAAACTGCCATCTTGATTTGTGTAAATAAATCCATACCTGTTTCCTCCTGTAAAATAATTGAACTTCGCCGTTCTACCCGATGCCGTTCCTGCCCGAGTCCTTACCCTGGCGTTGTCCCTTCCTTGGTACGCTGAATGCGATACTTCTCCGGAAGCATATCCTCATCGGACGATCATGAAATTTTCAAGGTGCTGTGTGGTTTACGTCTAAATTTTAGTAAGAAAACAGGCCCTTTCCCGTATATCCAAGAGGTAGGAAAAGTGGGGTAGAAGTTGAAATTTTCCACGCTTTGAGACACAAAACGGAAAAACATGATATAATACAGAAAAATGAAAAAGGAGGCTGCTGTATGCAAGTCAAGCTGACAATCGGAGAGAGATTGAAAGATTTACGAGTAGAACGAAAGCTGACCTTGGAGCAGCTTGCCGCCGAAGTGGGCATCTCGAAATCCGCACTTGGCAAATATGAATCAGATAACGGCAAGGACATCAGCCCGTACAGCATTCTGCTGCTGGCTGACTATTACGGTGTTTCCTGCGACTATCTGATGGGGCGGACGGAAACAAAAAATCACCCAAACACAGCTCTGCATGAGCTGCATTTGAGTGATGCTTCGATTGATGTATTAAGAACAGGCAAGTTCAACCACCGGCTGCTGTCGGAGCTGATCTGCCACAAGGATTTCCAGCGGTTCATGCTGGACGCCGAGATTTACATTGACCGGATCGCAGATATGCGGATCAAGGATATGAATACGGTTCTGGAAGCTACCCGCCAGATGGTTCTGATGGAGCATGGCGAGGAAGCTAACGATCTGTACCTCCATACTCTGAAAGCGGCGCAGATACAAGAGGAAGAATATTTCGGGCATCTCGTTGCGGACGATCTAAGCAATATCCTGCGGGACATCCGTGAGGAACACAGGACAGATGCTCTGACCGCAGACGATGACCTGTCTGCCGCCGCTGTGCAGAAGCAGTTGATGGAGGCCGTACATTTTGAGGGAAGCTCCGAGGAAAAGAAAATCCGCGCGTACCTTGCAACACTGGGTATTGATTACGACACGCTCACGAAAGAAGAGTTTGTTTCGCTGATTGGAATCCTCAAGAAGTCCAAGCACCTAAAAACTCCCATCAGCCAACGCGGGAAAACGACCATGACCCACGGCAAAGGGAAACGAAAGAAGCGCTGAAACAGGAGCATCGCTGCGGCGGGACGAGGGCTGTATATACCTCTGCTTCCTTCTCCGGCCAGTCGGATTTTTCTTTTCAAAAATCCTGCATTTGCGCCGTAACCCACGTCACAAAATCCGCCTGTCCTCCTGCCGCTGAAAAGCGTCTGTCAACCGCTATCTGCCCGCACAGCAGATGACGAAGCCAGCCCCTTTTCCGCGTCAGCCGGAAGCAAAGGTATAACACACTAGACTTTCCTACGGAAAATCGTGTGCCAACAGGGATGCTCGCACCCCTATTGGAAACCCAGCGTCAAAGGGATGTTCCCTTTGAAATCCCTCATTTTCTTCGCAGGCGCATATGCAAACTGCAAAAGCAACAGCTTGAAAATAAAAAAACGCTGCAATCTTCGCCATATAATTGGACGAAAATTGCAGCGTTTTATCACACTCAATGTAAATAAAAAGTGGGCAGCCATTTCAACAGCATTGATATAAGATATCCAATCAGCACGAACATCACCATTACGGAGAGATAGTCGATCAGAAAGATGAGCACCGGCTCGGTATAATCGTAGAATACGAAGTGGCTTCTGAGCAGCAGATACAAACTAACGCCTCTGCGTCGGAAAGCGAACGCGCCATATACTGCCCAGAGCCAGCCGATCAGTCGCAGGCTCCATGTTCGCATGGATGAGGGCTGCAAGTGTTTGCGCGCCATCGCCAGCATCATGCTCCAGTGAAACCCCAGATGCAGGCTCATACAGATGAAGCCCCAGTAAGCGCAGAGGATATGCACCTGCTGTGCAAGCTCATAGCCGCCGTGCTTGGGAAGAAACGCAAACACATGGCGAGACAGCACGATACCGCTGACCATAGAACCGACCATACACAGAAAAATCAGCCCGATGAGTGCCGTCTGCACAAGCCGCAAGGGCGTATAGTGCCCCTGCGGCACTGCCTTGATCCACCGGCGGTTCAAAATATGGTGTAGAACGAACAGGACGAACATCCCCATGCCGATCCACTCGTGGGCGGCCTCGCCCACAAGGCCGTAGGCCATCAGAAGCAGCATGGACACCGACATGGCCGCATCCACGGCGATTTTTATTTTGAAAATTGGCTTCATGTCCTCATCCTTTGCTGTGGGAGATCACCCAATTCAAGTTGTCCGGGTCGTCAAAGACCACATTGGCTCCGCCGTGGTAGTTATAAATGCCCTTTTCGTTGAAGAAGGCGTTGTCCGGCGTTTCGATGCGCAGAACACGGTCGATGTTGGCATCGCTCCAACCGGCGTTTTCATAGGCTTTATAGAGATTCTCGTAGGCCGAGCGGGCCTTGCCGCTGCCGTAATACTCGTCGCCCTCGGCCATGTAGATGTAGACCGCCACACCGTTCTCCGCAATGGGAGCATAATCGCCGTCCCACTGGGAAGCGCCGTGGAGATAGGCCGCATACAGGTCAGGACGCATGGACACCGCACGGGACATGGTCTCGCCGCCTGCGGAATACCCGGCGGCATAGACCCGGCCGGTATCCACAGCAAAACTATTGATAAAGTATTCCGTTAGTTCAATGGCCTGCCGGGCGGATTTTTCGCCCCAGTCCGTGAGCTGCGCAGAAGCCACGATCATCTCCGTGTCCAGCTTTGTCCATGCGGTGAAGCCGCTCCAGTTCAGATTGCTGCCGGAAGAATCTTCGCCAAACCACATCATGCCATAGCCAGGCATGACCACCATCATCGGAAACTTGCGGCTGCCGTCGTAGCTCTCCGGCAGATAGTAGCTGTAATGGATGTCACCGTCCGCGCCGGAGAAGATTTGCTCTGCAAACAGGCCAGTCTGAACCGGCTCCGATGTGACAGCCGATGCTGTGCTTTCCAACGGTTCTTCCGTCAGTTCGGCACTCGGTGCAGGCGTTGTCTCCGGCTGGGTCGGCACTGCTGTACAGGCTCCGCACCCCGAGAGAGTCAGTATCAACACAAGAGTCACAGCAAGCGAAAGAAATCGATTCACTTCTGCTCGTCCACCGGCGGAACCATTTCCGCGTACTTCTTGAGCATTTCCGGGGTGCTGGTGTAGTAGCGCACGTTCTTGTTGAGGGCAGCGACCTGCGCCATTTCGTCCTCCGTCAGAGCAAAGTCAAACAGGTCAAAGTTGGACTTGATATGGTTGGGGTTCTTGGATCCGGGGATGACGATGTTGCCGCTCTGGATGTGCCAGCGGAGAATGATCTGAGGCGCGGACTTACCGTACTTCTTACCAAGCTGAGCAAACAGCGGCTCCTGAAGCAGTGCCTTGTCGCCGTGGCCCAGCGGATACCATGCCTGCGGCACAATGCCGTTCTCCTTCAGAAAGGCTTTCAGCTCTGGCTCCTGATGGTAGGGGTGCAGCTCTGTCTGCAAGACAGCGGGCTTTACTTCGCAGATAGAGAGGATTTCCTCGATCTGTTCCTTGTTGAAGTTGGACAGGCCAATGGCACGCACCTTGCCCTCCTTGTACGCCTTTTCCATCTGGCGGTAGCCCGCCACATAGTTGCCTGCGGGCTGGTGGATCAGCAGCAGGTCGATGTAGGGAGTATCCAAACGGGCAAGAGTCTTGTTCACTGTGTCCGGTTGCTCATAGAAGCTGGGCCACAGCTTCGTTTCGAGGAAAATCTCCTCCCGCGGCAAGCCGGACTTCTTCATGGCGCGGCCAACGGCCTTTTCATTCACATAGGCGTTTGCCGTGTCGATCAGGCGATAGCCGTTCTGCAAAGCGCTGACGCAGGAGGCCTCCGCCTCGTCCGGGGTCAGAAGAAATGTGCCGATACCGGCCATGGGCATTTTCACGCCGTTATTGAGATTTGCATATTCCATAAAACAACATCCTTTCTAAAAATTATTTGCTTACGATTTTGCTGCCGCCGAACACCTCTGACATCTCCATGTCGTTCAGCGCCTCGTCGATGACGCTGACTTCTTCGGCGGACAGCATAACATCTGCCGCGCCGGCGTTTTCAAGCAGGCGGCTCAACCGGCGTGTGCCGGGAATAGGTACGAGGTACGGCTTCTTGCACAGCATCCATGCCAGTGAGATTTGTGCTGGCGTGGCATTGTTCTGCCCTGCCAGCTTTTGAAGCAAAGTAAGAAGATCGTGGTTGCGGTCAATATTCTCCGGCTGGAACTGGGGCATGACGCTGCGGTAGTCTGTCTCAGCGTCAAACTGCGAACTCTTATCATACTTGCCGGAGAGAAAACCGTTGGCCAGCGGCGAGAACGCCACATAGCCGATGTGTAGTTCTTCCAACACAGGAAACAGATCTTCATACCAACGTGCCATCATAGAATAGCGGTTCTGGATGGCTGTCACCGGGCAGACCGCATGGGCGCGGCGGATGGTGTCCTCCGTAGCTTCGGACAGCCCCCAGTGGGTGATCTTGCCCTCGCGGATGAGGTCGGCCATTACGCCCGCCACCTCCTCAATGGGGATCTTCGGATCCAGCCGGTGCTGGTAATAGAGGTCAATGTGGTCGGTGCCCAGCCGTTTCAGAGACGCTTCCACCGATGCACGGATGACCTCCGGACGGGAATCCGGTACCAGCGGCTTATTGGTGGCGGTGCTGCTCATGTCAAAGTGAATGCCAAACTTGGTGGCAAGCACGATTTTGTCCCGATAGGGCTTCAGCGCCGCCCCCACCAGTTCCTCATTGTCATGTGGGTGCTCCGGTGTACCGTAGACCTCCGCAGTATCAAAGAAGGTACAGCCCAGATCCACTGCCTGTACCAGCAGCTCCGTCATTTCCTTTTTGTCGGCAGGGGCTCCGTAGGCGTGGCTCATGCCCATGCAGCCGAGACCGACCGCAGAAACAGTCAGATCACTGCCTAAAGTACGGTACTGCATCTTACACTTCCTTGTTCAGCTGGACAGCCTCGGCTTTGCTGGTCACCATGCCGCCATAGGCCATGCCGTAGAGTGCGGCGAAGCGCTTCATGGTGTACTCGCCCGCCTCCAGCATCCATTTTTCAGGGGCAGCGCCCTGAAATACAAAGTACAGCCTGCGGCCGGACAGCGAACCGTTTTCCACCTTACCATAGAACCGGTCCAGCACATTGCGGACACTGCCGCAGATATTGTGCCAGTAGACAGGAGAGCCGATGACGATGGTATCCGCCTGCTTCATGGCGTTGATAACAGCATCCAGTCCGTCACCGGGAAGGTTCTGACCGTAAGCGCCGATGGTGTAGTCAGTCAGATTCAGGGTTTCATATTCTTTGCCTTTCAGCAGCGCTGCCGCCAGCAGAGCGGTGTTTCCGTTTTTGTTGGGACTGCCGTTGATGAATAGAGTGCTCATTGCAATGCTCCTTTACACATTCTTTCCCATTTCATAGGCCTGCTTCATAGCGAGGGTATTTTTCACCTTGCCCGGCTCATAGACGCCACTGCCGATGATAACACCCTTTTCTACTGCACCTTCCACGCAGTCGGCATAACCTCGGAAGCAAGCCAGCGTGGTATCAGCGGACGAATGGGCTTCGTCTGCCATAGTGACGATGTAGTAAAACTCCTTGTTCTTGACCTCCAGCCAGCGGGCAACCGTGCGGTCAATGACCGCTTTGAGTTGGGCGTCGATGGAGTAGAAATAGACCGGACTGGCCAGCCCCAGCACATCGGAATCGACCATCTTTTGCAGGACTTCGGCCATGTCATCCTTGTGAACGCAGGCTCCGCCGTGATCACGGCAGTAGTAGCAGGCGGAACAGGGATGGATTTTCTTGCTGGCAACACGGATTTTCTCCACTTCGTTTCCCGCTTCCTGTGCGCCCCGTGCGAATTCGTCACACAGAATGTCCGAGTTGCCGCCCTTGCGGGGGCTGCCGGACAGGATCAGAACTTTCTTGCTCATGTTGGTCTGTCTCCTTATTTCAGTTTTCGATATTCTTCTTTACTCACCGGCTCACACCACTGACTGCGGCAGTTTTCTCCGGGTACTTCCACCGCCAGATGGGAAAACCAGCTGTCCGGCGCAGCGCCGTGCCAGTGCTTGACGCCGGGGGCAATGTTGACCACATCGCCGGGGTGCAGCTCCTGCGGCTCTTTGCCCCATTCCTGATAGTAACCGCGCCCGGCCACGCAGATAAGGATCTGTCCGCCGCCTTTGTCCGCCTCGTGGATGTGCCAGTTGTTGCGGCAGCCGGGTTCAAAGGTCACATTGAAGATTTTGACCTGCTCCGTGGAGACTGGCGCAAGATAGCTCTGCCCGCTGAAATACTGTGCAAAGCCGTCATTGGGCGCGCCGATGGGGAAGACCATACTGCTCTGGTGCAGCTGCTTTTCATCAGTGTTTTCCGCATCTGCCCAGATGTCCTTTGC
>ENA-OPDW01000765-OPDW01000765.1-human-gut-metagenome-genome-assembly--contig:-NODE-765-length-22683-cov-4.513302_pt1 | contig 22683 bp, 26 predicted proteins | sample MGYA00241264_ERZ501508 | MGnify/ENA primary metagenome ERZ501508 (study PRJEB25962, sample SAMEA2042575) | human gut metagenome | biome: human gut; feature: human-associated habitat; material: faeces...
ACGAATACTTCTTACTGCTTCATTGTGTATGTTTTGACGATTGCAGGCAATACGCTACTCACAGGTTCTTGTACACTCCACAGTCGTTAATTCCCGAAATAGCCTTCGGTACATACTTACATTTGCTTTTAATCATGCAATCCTGTAAGTTTTAGCATCTTTTAAATTAAGTGCCGCATTGAGATCCCTGTCTGCAACATAGCCACATTCACATCTGTAAATTCTATCTGAAAGCTTTAAGTTTTTCCTGACAGAACCACAATGGTGACAGGTCTTTGAAGACGGATAAAATCTATCTGCTACCCTTAACTCAATGCCGTTTTCATCACACTTGGCTTTAAGCCTTGTTCTAAATTCATAAAACTTCTGAGATGCAACAGCTTTTGAAAGACACCTGTTTTTCATCATTCCTTTTACATTTAAATCTTCAATCGTTATGTAAGACGGTTTGGTTTTCACTATCTCAGCGATTGTCTTGTTAATGTAATCAGTACGGATATTATCCATTTTATGATGAAGTTTTTGTACCTTAAGCTTTTGTTTCTGTATATTTGCTCTTTGAGTGGACTCTCCTTTCTTTAAATTTTCATACTTTCGGGAAAGACTTCTCTGTTCCCGGATCAGTTGTTTTTCAAGTTTCTTTAATCCTGCCGATTTGTTGATGTTCCTGTATGTCTTTCCATTTGAGACAATGGCAAGATCTTTTAGTCCAAGGTCTATACCGATTCCCTCGTTTGAGTTATTGTCGATATTGACATCAGGGATCTCTACAAGAACAGAAACATAAAATCTGCCAGCCTTAACAGACACTGTGCCACTTCTGATCATATATCCATCCTTTGTTGTTGGGATATATCCTTTTTCTTTGATACGCACCCAGCCCAGGGTTGGGATCTTAAGTCTGTGCCTTTCGCATTGACAATCCTTTGGGTTATTTCTGGCAAAATACATTTTCACATCAGATTTACCTTTCTTTTTAAATTTAGGAAAATCACTCTGATGTTTAAAAAATCTTGTAAAAGCAGCACATCCATCTTCGATAGACTTTTTTACGGCTTTTGAATACACTTCCCTGATCCATGTTTTGTCAGGATTATCCGGAATGTATTCGTTGTTAAGCCATAAACTAAAGCTCTTACCAGTCATAAACTTTTCACCATTATCATGCAGGGCTTTGTTGTGACCAAGGTAGAAGTTATAGACATATCGGCAAATTCCTATCGTCCTGCGGATCCTGGCTTTCTGCTCTTCAGTTGGATTGATTTCCGTCTTGAAGCTCTTTAGCAATCTCTTCATCCCTTTCTATTTGTTTTTTATACTTACGAAGTCCGTACAATCTACAGGAAAAAACATGAAGTATAGATACAATATCCTGTATAAGTTCTTCTTTCGGTGATAGTTCTTCATTGTTCACTATCACTATAGTTGTGTTGAACTTCATACAGAATTTTTCAAACCAGTCATATCCAAATCTGATGAATCTGTCTTTATGTGTAACCAGGATGGTTTTAATTTTCTGTTCCATTACTTCGTCTAACAGCTGATTCCACTTTTTGCGGTTATAGTTTAAACCACTGCCATACTCTTCAATACATTGGTCTACAATCATTCCTCTTGCATTACAGAATTGACGTAAAAACGATACCTGATTCTGTAAATCATCCTTTTGATTTCTTGTAGAAACTCTTGCATAAATAACAACTTGTCGAGTATCATTCTCTGTATCTATGCCTTTGAATTGAAGATATTGGTTGTAGGTATAATAACGCCTGTCAGTTGGAGTTCGATTCGCTTTTAGCGTTCCTTCCCTGTCCCAACGCTGTAATGTTTTCACAGAGACACCTAATAATTCAGCAAAATCTTTTGGTTTATAATTAGTGATATTCGATGTGTTCATAGCAATACCTCCATGAGCACATTTTAACACATTTAATCACTAATATCAATGTTATCGATTACTTAAAAATCCTCCTTTCAATTTGAAAAAGTCAGGACGGTATCTTTATCATAATGATGCGTCGCGAAGTATAGATTTGCTGTAGCGCGAGCGTGCCTTCGAGAACCGGTTTTATGGACACGCATTGTACAGTGTTTTGATTAATTATGTATAAATATCAATATATGAGAAAAACTCATGATACATATGAGAAAGATACGCTTTTGTAATCTGTAGCTCTATGGTAAACTAAACGAAGATGAAATGCAAGAGAGAGCGAGGACTTTTATTATGAAACCTTATCAGAACAGAATTGTTGTTAAAGTTGGTACATCAACACTTACAAATGAGCTTGGAAAGAGTGACCTTCGTTGTTTTGACAGACTGGCATGTGTGCTGTCAGATATCCAGAATATGGGATATGAAGTGATCCTTGTATCTTCCGGTGCAATTGCAGTTGGAAGAAATAAATTAAAAATGAAGACTCAGCCGACAAGTATGCGCCACAAACAGGCAGCCGCAGCAGTTGGACAGTGCAGTATCATGTTCCTGTATGATAAGTTCTTCGGAGATTATGATAAGACGATCGGTCAGATTCTTCTGAATGCTGAAGATATTGAACAGGAAGAGAAAAAAGACAATCTGATTAATACATTTGACGCACTTTTAGAGATGGGAGTCATTCCAATTGTAAATGAAAATGACTCTGTAAGCTATACGGAGATTGAATCTAATGACCGACTTTTTGGAGACAACGATATGCTCTCTTCTGTAGTAGCGGTTCTGTGCCGCGCAAGCAAATTAGTGATTTTTTCAGATATTGATGGATTCTACAATTGTGATCCAAGACTTCATCCAGATGCAAAGCTGATTGAAGAGATTGATAAGATTGACGACGAAGTGTACAAGCTTGCCGGAGGTGCGGGATCCAGACGCGGAACAGGAGGAATGCGTACAAAACTCCAGGCAGCAGCACTTGCAACTTCGCAGGGAATCGACACCATTATTACGAATGGAAAGAACCCGGCAGCACTCTATAATATTATCGAAGGAGTTCCGGTAGGTACGAAATTTAAAGCGCAGTAAAAGGTATAGTAGATGATATAGTAAAAACGCTCAGACCTCAATATGAGATGTGAGCGTTTTTATAGTACGCTTTGCAAGAAATCTTTGCGGAGATGAAAAGATTTCTTAACAGACTAATTTTCTTTTTTGTTATTATTCTCGGAATCTTCAGAGATAGAGCCGATTGATTAAAGAAGGGAATTTGTAAAATGAAAAAATTATGTTCCATACTGCTGATCACTGCGCTCTGTGTTAGTCTGGTCGCATGTGGTTCCAAGAATAAGGAGAAGAGACAAGTGAATTCGATTGTTACAACTATGGGAAATAATGCTTCATTTCCGTCTGCTGTAAATGTATTTTCTACGACAGATCTGGAAGGCAATACAGTCACCAATGATATCTTTTCACAGGCAGATTTAACAGTCGTGAATTTCTGGGGAACATTCTGCAATCCTTGTATCAATGAGATGCCGGAACTTGCAAAGTGGAATGAGGAAATGCCTGACAACGTACAGATGCTTGGAGCAATCGTAGATGTAGAAACTGTAGATTCTGACGAATATGCACTGGCACAGCAGATTGTGGAAAAAACGGGTGTAACTTATGAAAATGTTATTGCACCGGGAGCATTTGACCAGTTCATTAATAAATTGGCAGGCGTTCCGACAACAGTATTTATTGATAAAAACGGAAAAGTTGTAGGAGAAGCTGTTGTAGGTGCGAAGGTAGAAGAATACAAACAGCATGTAGAGGATTATTTGAATGAGCAGAAATAACAAGATTGCAGTGCAGGTATTAGGTCTCTGCGTGGCGGCAGTTATGATTATATATGGTGTTAGCCGGGGAGAAACAGCTATCATATTTAACAAGGCGGTGAATATCTGCCTGGAATGTATTGGGTTAGGATAAGTGATATGAAGATTAATCAGGAAATGAAACGAAAAATTGTTCAAGTAGCGGCATTTGGCTACTCGAATACATATATTGGAAATTTCGTATCAGGTCAGATTTACAAAGGAAGATGGAAACAGTTCTGCAATCCCGGAATGAACTGTTATTCCTGTCCGGCTGCAAGACTTGCCTGTCCGATTGGAGCTATGCAGGCAGTCAGTGGTTCTATGAATTTCAAGCTTAGTTTTTATGTGATAGGTTTTGTATTGGCACTTGGAGTAGTGTTTGGAAGAGCAATTTGTGGTTTTTTCTGCCCGTTTGGTCTGATTCAGGAACTGATCTACAAGATTCCATTTCCAAAGAAAAAATTATGGAAATGGCTTACTTATGTAAAATATGTGCTGCTGGCAGTGTTTGTCGTTATCATGCCGGTTACGATGGTCAATGAGCTGGGAATGAGCAGCCCGGCGTTTTGCGAATACATTTGCCCGGCAGGAACGCTGGAAGGTGGAATTCCAATTTTAAGTACGCACCCGGAGTTACGCGCAACACTGGGAGCGCTGTTTTCTGTGAAAGCATGTATTTTGATCATAACTTTAATCGGCTGCCTGTCTGTCTGCCGGTTCTTCTGTAAAGTCATGTGTCCACTTGGAGCAATCTACGGACTACTGAATAAAGTCAGCATTTACCATATGGAATGCAATAAAAAAACTTGTGTCTCTTGTGGAAAATGTCATAACATATGTCCGATGGATGTAGATCCAGTGAAGAATCCCAATTCTGCAGAGTGCATCCGATGTGGAAAATGTGTGGCATCATGCCCGAAAGAATCACTGGCTTTGAAGTTTGTATGTGGAAAAAAGGGATAGCTTCATAAATGTCTTCAGAAAATAAGTTCAGAAAATAAATTCTGTCAATAAACGACACGATTATTGACAAAATTTATCAATTATGTTATCGTGTCTCCTTGTAAAAGATTATGATTTGTGAGGGAGTAGCAGGCGTATATCAGACGAAAACGGATTCTGAACGCAACAAGTCAACATACTGATCTTTTAGATCTGGCTTGTTTTAATTTGTGAGACTCATGTATGGCTGTAAAGCTTATACGTGGACTCTCTTTATATGGAAGTATTGACCAGGTATGGCAGACAGCTGTACCTGGTTTTTATATAGGAGGAAATGAACGATGAACTGGAATTTTTTGTTTTTTATGAACAGCGCTCTTTTGGGAGTGGGGTTGGCAATGGATGCATTTTCTGTGTCACTTGCGAATGGAATGAATGAAAAAAAGATGAAGAAATCTCGTATGGCCTATATTGCAGGAGTGTATGCATTTTTTCAGTTTCTGATGCCTATGGTGGGTTGGATTTGCGTACATACAATTGTGCAGCTATTTGGTCAGTTTCAGAAATGTATCCCTTGGATCGCATTAATACTATTGCTTTATATTGGCGGAAGCATGATATGGGAATCAGTTAAAGGCGAAGAAGAAATTGAAGAAGTAAAAAAATTAAGTTTCGCAGTATTGATGCTGCAGGGAATTGCAACATCCATTGATGCATTATCTGTAGGATTTACTATTGCAGATTATGGATTTGTTATGGCGCTGGTCTGTTCCATTATCATTGCAGTTGTGACATTTGCGATATGTGAGACAGGCTTATATCTTGGAAAGACATTAGGAACAAAGCTGGCCGGAAAAGCAGATGTCTTAGGTGGAGTGATTCTGGCTGGTATCGGAATCGAGATATTTGTGAAAGGCGTATTTTTCTAGGAAAGGGTGAAGCAGACATACATCACCACATCCCTGCATAGATTGTAAAAAAACAAACTATGCAGGGGTTTTCTATGAAGGATTATATTGAAGAGCGGGCGGTGGAAATCGCATATTATATTATTGAAAATAAAGCGACTGTCCGGCAGACTGCGAAGAAATTTGGAATGAGTAAGAGCACGATACATATAGAAGTAACAAAATAGAACGACTTATAGACAAGATGATGTGGGTAATTAAGTGAAAGAAATTTGGAATAAGTAATAAACAATCTGTGTACCTTTTTTGCCCCATCAGAACCATTAAGATAAAGTTAGTACAAATTTGTAGTGGAGGAATCATACATGGGGAATAATACAAAAAGTGAGCAGGACAATCTTTGTATATCAATTATAAATCCCAGATTATGTAAAAAGGTAAGTATTAAGGTTGCAATAGAGCAGCATGATACGGAGACAACAATACCATATCTGCATGTATTCTTAGATAATATGTGGGATTTGAAAAATTGTGCGTTTGTTCGACTGGACAAGCCGGAGTATGTTCCAGAAAAGAATTCTATAAGATTGTCAACAAAACAAAAAGAAGAGTTAATCTATATACTGACGAGTGAAAGTAAATACCATTGGACTACATCAATTGTTGATAAAAATAATATCAAAATAGCAACAGGATATGAAGTGGCTGTTCAGGTATGGACAGATACTTATGAAGAAAATAATAAAATTCAATACGATAAAAACGGATTTCCTGTTATGCCGGATTATACAAGATTATAGAGTCGAAAATTATGTACAAGAGATGAGATGTTGAATGATATTTTACTGTTTGGTCTTTTTATGCCCATTGAAATCTGTGAAGTGTAGGCATACAATGATATTATATGAACTGCACAGAACAGGGAGCAAAAAGTATGAGTGATATACATCCAAAAAAATTGGTGATTTTGTATATTTTAGATATCTTGCAGAAATATACGGATGAAGAACACAGACTGAGCCAGAAAGAGATACAGGATATTTTGAAAAGAGAGTATGAAATGACGGTTGACAGGAAAGCCGTGAAAAGAAATCTCTTAAATCTAATTGAATATGAAAGCAATATTGAATATCGAGAAGTATCACGGAAAGATATTTTCAGAAAAAAAGATTCTGTATCATATAAAGGCACCTCGGATTTTGCGGATAAAGAAATCTCGGAAGACGATTTGTTATGGACGGATTTTTACCTGAAGCAGAAATTCACGAATGAAGAATTGCGCCTATTAATAGACAGCCTGTTGTTTTCAAAACATATACCTTATAGCCAGGCAAAAGAGCTGATTAAAAAATTAGAGTCGTTATCTAATATATATTTTAAATCTTGCTCGCAGTATATTTATCCATTGCCGGTTGAACGGACAGATAATAAACAGGTGTTTTACAATATTGCTATATTAGACGATGCAATCCGTAAAAAGAAGAAGGTTTTATTTGAATATGCAGAATACCATACAGATAAGAAAATGCATTTGAAAAAACGGGAAGATGGTAGTGTGCGGGAATATATCATTACGCCATATCAAATGGCTGTGCAGGAGGGAAAGTATTATCTGATCTGCAACTATGATAAATATGATGATATCTCGAATTACCGTGTAGACAGGATTCGAAACATACAGATTCTTGAGGAAAAAGGTAAGCCGTTTGAAACTTTGAAATGGTCCGGACATCAGCCAATGAATCTGAATGAATATATGAAAGAGCATGTGTATATGTATTCCAGTGAAAATGCGTTTGTTAAATTTAGAATCGTAAAAGCAATGATATCCGATGTGATTGATTTATTTGGAAAAGGGGTGAATTTTTCAGAAGAAACGGATACGCATGTATCGGTGAGCGTGCATGTAAATGAACGTGCAGCGGAGCAGTTCGCAAAAAATTATGCGCCGGATGTGGTGATATTGCAGCCGAAGAGATTAAGAGATAAATTAAGGGATGACTTGAAAAAAGCGTGGGAAGCATATGAAGATTAAAAGAAAGGCATAAGAGATGAAGAATCATTTTTCAAAGTCGAAATATTGCAGATTGTGGCAATGTCCGAAGATGTTGTGGATGGATAAATACAAGCCGGAAGAGAAAGCCGAAGATGCCACAGATGATTCCAGAATGGAAGCGGGAACAGAAGTAGGGAAGCTGGCAAGAGAATTATTTGGAAAGCCGGTAGATGTAACAGAGACTGTTAATGGACAATTAAATTTACCTGCAATGACAGACCGAACACAAGTGGAAATAGAACACGAGACATCTGTCATATGTGAAGCATCATTTTCTTATCAGGGGTGCTATTGTGCGGTAGATATTTTGAAAAGAGAAAATGACGGATGGGCAATATATGAAGTAAAAAGTTCGACGGTAAATGAGAAAAATATGAAAGCGGTATATGTGGCAGACGTTGCTTATCAGAAGTACGTACTGGAACATTGCGGAGTGCTGATTACAGGAACATACATAGTTTCCATTAATAACGATTATGTATATGATGGAAAATTGGATTTGGAAAGGCTGTTTCAAATTACGGATGTGTCTGAATTTGTGAGAAATGAGATTGGGGAAGTAGAGAAGAATTTATTACAGGAAGATACATTGTTGGAATCAGAGAATGAGCCGGAGCGGGAACTGGGATTATACTGTAAAGATCCATATGGATGTCCGTATTGGGAATATTGTGCAAAAGAATTACCAACTCCGTCCGTATTTGACTTATATCGGATGCCGTTGAAAAAGAAATTAGAGTATTATCGGGAAGGGAATTCTGATTATAGACAATTAAAAGACTGTGGAAAGATTAAGAATGAAAAGCAATTAAGGCAGATAGAATTTGCGTTAGAAGACAAAGGTACATATGTAAATATTGATGGAATCCGGGAATTTTTAAGTACATTGTCTTATCCGTTGTACTTTCTGGATTTTGAGACCATGCAACCAGTGATACCGTTGTTCCCGGGAACAAAGCCATATCAGCAGATACCATTCCAGTACTCATTACATTATATAAAGTCTGCAGGTGGACCGTTATTACATAAAGAATTTCTGGCAGAATCAGGAGAAAATCCATTGCAGGCAATTGCAGAAGCTTTGTGTAGGGATATTCCGATGAATGTGTGTGTAACGGCGTACAATAAGTCGTTTGAATGCAGCAGAATTAAAGAATTGGCGGGAATGTTCCCGGATTTATCTGAGCATTTATTAAATATCAAAGAGAATATCAAAGATTTACTGGATCCATTTCAGGCAGGTCATTATTATAACCGGGCGATGGGAGGATCATTTTCAATTAAAAGTGTTTTGCCGGCGATATTTCCGGATGATCCGGAATTGAATTATCATAATCTGGAAGGTGTACACAATGGCTCAGAGGCAATGACGATATTTCCGAGGATAAAAGATATGCCAGCGGAGGAGCAGAAGAAGGCAAGGCATAATTTATTGAAGTACTGTGAGCTGGATACCTATGCGATGGTGAAAGTGTGGGGAGAACTTGTGAGAGTTGTGGAAGGAGATGCAGAAGATGGAGATTGAAAAGGAAGTTACGGAATTTGTTAAAACTATTAATAGAGGACCATTAAAAGAATATTTCCCGAAAGAAAAAACAGAAGAGAAAAAAATTGATTGGAATAAAGATGACGTTTATGTAGAGGCGTTATATCAGGGATATTTAGATGCGTGTAGAACATTTAAGTGGTCTGAAAAAGTTAAGAAAAATTATCCAAATGAAAAAGCAAAGAGAGGGTACATAGAAGGAAAATTTAAATCGGGTATTGCACGTGAAATAAGAGAGTATTTAAATAAGCCCAAAGCATATTCATATTCGTTTGATGTATTTCATGAAAAGGTGTGCAAGAAGTTGAAAGAATGTTTCCCGGAGAAAGAAACAAATATTACTTATGGTCAGACACAAAAAATTGTAAATATGGCATTTAAATATTTGTATTGTTTGTTTTATAAATATGGGAAACTTAAAGAAGGTCAATTTGCTGACTGCCATATGCCGTTAGATAGTTTTAGCTTGGAATGGTTTAAAAGGTGCTTCAAAGAAGAAGATTTTTTTGACAAGGACTATTTCACTAAATTGCCAGATAAGCTTTTTAAAAAAGTAGATGGTGAAAAATTGCTGTTAAAAGCAGAGTCTATAGGTTCATGGAGTTCAATCAAAACATTATCAGAAAACGAGACAGAGGAAATGATTAGGTATCCATATGAATTTTACAGAGATGTTATAAAGAAATATTGCGAAGAATATAATGAAAAAGAAGTAAAAAGAGAAATTTACCCATTGCAATTGGATTTTATTGTTTGGCCTAAGATGCAAAAGATTATGGCAGCGGAGGCTTTTATAAAAACAATGGAAGAAAGTGAAGATGAAAAGGAATATGAAAAAAATAAATTAGAAAAATATGATATAAAGGATTCATTGAATCAAGTGTTGAAAGATAGATTAAATAGAATCAGAGATTTAATCGGAGAAAAATAAGATGGAAAAACAGTGTTTCGGCACTGTTTTTTATATGCTCAGAAATGAGCCATTTTTGCCCCATACAATAATATATCCTATTACTTATCAAGCATAGATAGGAGTGGAAAAGTTGAAAATATTCATTTATTCAAGAAAATCAATAGAAAAATTATTGGAAAAAGATTTCCCGAAAAATGCAGCTGTAATCAGTTTCTATGATCCGCCAGGAAAATTCCGTGATGCGAAATACAGGCCAGTAGACTATTTAGCGAAGACGAACTGTGTATTCCAGGTAGCACTGCATGACATTGATCTGGCAGTACTGCCGAAATATCATTTGACTTATGAGACATATTTTCCAGAAGCAGATGATCTTGCAGAATTTATTTTCAATGCTCTAAAAGAAGGAAAAGATATCATCTGTCAATGTGAATATGGCGAAAGCAGAAGTTCAGGATGTGCGGCGGCTATCCATGAATATTTCTATAAAGACGGTATCAAGATATTTGCTGATTATAGATATTATCCGAATCAGATGGTGTATCACAAGGTGTACGATGCACTTGAGAGATATGGAATTGAAAATGATGTGATAAGAGAAAGTGGTGAATAGATTTATATGACGATAGAATTAAAACAAGAGATTTTGGATTTAATTGAATCACCGGAATTGCATGCATATTTAATGGAACATGCAGAACGACTGAAGTTGAGAGACTATGTGTCAATTATTGCCGGAGCACCAGCCGGTTTAAAAAGAAAACAGGGATTATTGTATAAGCTGAGAGCAACATCAGACATAAAGCAACAGGATATGGATTATCTGAAATTATGCTGCGAGTGTATGGATCAGGCAGTGCGATATTTAACGATGGAAAGTGAAAAGATTTTTCTTATACAGTTGATGGGTTATAATGATGATAATAAAAGTGATATTATGGATGGTCCATATATTATGACATCTTTTGAAGACATGAAAAAGGCAGTGCAGGAATATTATTGGAATGATCCGGATTCTATATGGGAATTTTTATATTGGCGGGTTGAATTATATTTTAGTGGCAAGAACGAGATTAAGAAAAACGAATTTTTATCGCCGGAATACATATACATCATGGATAAAAATGGAGAGATTCCATATTTTATCCATGAAAGAAGATCGTTAAATTATTTAAAAGGACGTTTAGGCAGTATGGTAGAGGATCAGTTTTATTCCGCATGCCCCAATTTAAATCTGCCTGTTCCGTATCAGCCAGGAGATGTCCTGTTTATAGACTGCAGACCATATGCACCAGGTGCTTTTTATTGTCGTCTTAAAGAAGTCGGAGATGATTGCTGCGGAATACAATGTGAATACGTGAATTCGGAAGGAGAGATTGAAACCGGTGCGTTAAAACACGGGGATTATTTCTTTAATCATAGGGAAGCATATCAGCATTTATCACCGCTATATAAGGCAAAGATTGTTTCAAAAGATGAGTTGGATTGGGATAATTATGTCAAAGGAAAACGGAAATGTTAGCAAGACCACATAAAGGAGTGTTCTGGCTAATAGACGGAGAAATCTGGGCAGTTCCATTTGATGAGCAAAAATATGAATATGGGATTTCAAAGTCGGGGGATTCTTATGTGCATAGAAAAATTTGGAAGGAAATAAAGCCTCGAAAATGTCGGTATTCATATAATTATTATCCTCGTGGGCGAGTTGAAATTACTTCAAAAAATCTGTGTATTCTATATATGAATCCCAATATAGGTGAAGAATACATTGATGAAATAATGAAGAAATTTGGTCTGGTATCTGTAGAAAAAATAATTTATGATAATAGTAGTCATTATAGATCATATTTGGATATAGGATGGAAAGCGGATGAAAAATGATGACTATTTATAAAGAAAAATGTATGAAAATATGGCTGGATGATATACGACCTGCTCCAGAAGGATATGTATGGTGCAAAAGTGTTAATATTGCAAAGAGAACAATTGAATCAGCGGAGGAACCCATTTTATTAATTGATTGTGATCATGATTTAGGAGATTATGCTTATGATGGTGGGGATGGGATTAAATTATTGGATTGGCTGGCGGAGAATGACCGTTTTTATCCAATTAGGCTTCATACGATGAATCCCGTTGGCAGAGAAAATATGTTGCGGATGATTCGGAGATATTGGTAGGAGCAGAGGAAAGAGATATTCGACGAAGAAAGAAGTATGTTATAAAAAAGGTAGAGAGCAAGATCCACCCGGGTAATACCGCATCGTAATAATTGAAAATAATATTTAGAAATTAGGAATATTATATTGGCTACATTGAAAATGTAAGCAGGTAAAAATTGAATATTTTTTACAGAGCATCTGGCAGAAGCCAGGTGCTTTTTTTGAAAATTTTGAAAGAAAATATCATGTAAATAGTGCGGAAATATTTGATGGAAGCTAATTAGATGAAGATGAAATTGAATCAAGAGGATGAAAATAGAAGATTCATCAAAAATAAACTTGTTAAACACAGGTGGATCTTGCTCTTGTATAAAAATTCAGATTAAAAAGAAGAAAGAAATAGCAATGAGCGAGATTCACTAGGGATTACAGTACCTTAATTGGTTCTCTGCTTATCTTTAAGATTATGTGAAATTTTGGGATGCACAGTAATGAAATTATGAAAAAATTAAAAAAATTCTGATGAGGGGGCTGTATTTTATGCCATCTCCCTTTGTATATATAGAGGGATAAATTTTTGTGGATATAAAATTCAAAAATATATTTCTTCAAATAATGAGAAGGTGAGGAAGAAACAAATGAAATATTTATACATGGATGAGCAGGAGCGGCAGATACAGTATTATCAGTTTCCAAAATTCTTGCTGGAATTACAGCTAAGTCAGAATGCAAGAAAAGAATTTGTGACAGAATTCTGGAGAGATGTATTTCGGTAAAGATTGATGGAGTCAGCAGACATGAAGCCATGGCAAATGACAATATGCAGACTATGAAAAACATTCTGAAAATCTAGGACTATTTCAGGAGGAATTTTCATAGTAATGGACAAAGAGTGAGCAGGGAGGAGGTGGAAACTTCACCGTGGCGAAAAGAAAACTGAACTATCGATTTCATAATCCAAATCCGGTGGAAGTAACCGCCGATTACATATTGAAAGTGATGATAGAAGCGAATACTGAGAAGGTGGAGAAGATATTGCGGGAGAATATGGTGCAGATGGAAACAAATGAATGTGAACTGGAATAAAGCGGATAGATGAGGAATGGATAGAAAGTCATTAACATGAAGTCTAAGGTGTATAATTTTGTCGAAAATTGCTGAAATGTAAATTATAATATAAAATATGAGATTTTATCTCATAAAACTGTTGCCAAAATAAGAAAACGGAATATAATAAGGATATAGGCAAGAAGTTTGGACTAATGGAGGTAAATAAGATGTTATGCCAATTTACAGTGAAAAATTTTAAGAGTATACGAGATGAGGTAACATTTGACATGCAGGCTGCCGCCATTTCTGAGCATGAGGACAGAATTATAAAAGATGTAGATGAGGAATTATATTTACCGGTATCTGCTGTATACGGACCAAATGGTGGAGGCAAATCTAACGTTCTTGAAGCGTTACACAGTTTGGTTACGAAAGTACTGAGACCATTATATGCTACAAGTAATAATGAAGAGATTGCAATAAAAATGAAAAAGCTCGTGATAGAGCCGTTTGCTTTTGATAAAGAGACAAGAAACGAACCGACAGAATTTGAACTGTTTTTCAGAACGGAAATGGCAGAGTATCGCTATGAATTGACTGTAAAAAAAGAAATAATCGAATACGAAAGACTGGATCGTATAAAATTAGAAACAGGGCGAAAATCAGCACTTTTTGAACGAGATGAAGATGAAATTACTTTGAAAGGTGCATTTGCAAGATTGAAAACCAGTGATGAATTATCCGATACATTGCCGTTGTTATCGTATCTTGGAATTACTTACAGCAAAAACGAAGTAGTTCAGGATGTGCTTGACTGGTTTGATGAAGAGATTGATTTCCTGAATTATGGAAATCCTATGCAGGAATTGCGAATGGCTGTTTCGAAGTCCGAGGACGTAAAAAGATTGATGCTCCAGATGATTCAGGAGATGGATTTGGATATCGTAGATTTTCGTGTAGAAGAAAAGGAGAATGACCGGATCGAAGTGTTTACAAAACACGTAGTAGATGAATATGAAGCAGAATTGAATTTATTTGATGAATCCAGTGGAACCAAGAAATTATTTGGTCTACTCCCTTTTATTGCAAAAAGTTTATTAAAAGGAACAACGCTTGTAATTGATGAATTGGATGCAAAGATACATCCGGTATTACTTAAATACCTTATTATGACGTTTAGTAACATGGAAAAGAATAAAAAGGGTGCACAGCTGATTTTTACATCACATGATCTGTCTACTATGAACAGCGAAGTTTTCAGAAGAGATGAAATCTGGTTTGTGGTTAAAGGAAAACGTCAGAATTCAAAATTATATTCTCTTGTAGAATTTAAAAATAAGAAAGGTGAATCTGTACGTAAAGATGCCAAGTTCGATAAACAGTATCTGGAAGGAAAATATGGTGCAGATCCATACCTCAGAAAGATTATAGATTGGGGGATGGTGAATGGCTAAAAGAGGCAGAAAAGAGAAAGATAACTGGAAGAAGAAACGTCGGCAGGAATATCTGGAAAAGAAAGAATTCCGCTACTATATTTTCTGCGAGGGACAAGCAACGGAACCTAAATATTTTCAAGGATTCAAACGGTATATTGAAGATAATCCCATTTATCGAGATATGGTTTTGATTGAAATTGAGGGCTGCCAGGCTGAGACGATGCGGGTAATTGGAAAAGCTGAAGAGTATGTGCGTGAGAATAAGATTACGAAAGGGCAGATATGGTGTGTCTATGATAAAGATAGTTTTCCATCCAGTGATGTCAATGGAGTAGTTCAGCGGGCAGAAGTATTAAATCAAAAGAATCCGGATATTCAGTATCATGCGGCGTGGAGTAATGAGTGTATCGAATTCTGGTTTATGTTGCATTTTGCATATTACACAGCGAATAATCACAGATCCGAGTATAAGAAGTTTTTGAATGAGAAATTTCAAGAGCTGGGAATTGGGAAGTATGAGAAGAATATGGATAACATATTTGAAACGCTGATGAATGGTGGAAATTCGAAGTTGGCAATTCGGTATGCGAAACGGATTATTAAAAATGGAGAGGGAAGAACACCAGCGGAAATAGCACCTGGAACAAAAGTGTATGAGTTGGTGGAGGAACTGGCGAAGTATTTGCCGGAGGAAGTAAGAGTGGAATTTTTAGATTAATTTGGAAGGACGGGGTTAAATACTATAGAAAGAAAATAAAAATATAGATATTAGCGTGGTATACTTACAATTTGTTTTAACAGAAAAATTTTGTGGCATCTGAAGCAAAGACGAGTGATAGGTTAATATTACTTAGTAGATAAAGCAGTCGAAGGTTTTGTTGTGTTTGACTGCTTTTATGATAAGGTGCTACAAGGAAAGGAAACACAGATGGGAATTAGAGTAACAGGGATAAGCACGCCTGTTGGTGGGCTTTCATGGGAATATACAAGATCTGATAAGCAAAATATTCCGTTAATAATTTCGCCAGGTCAAAAAATAAAAGTGTTTATTAGTTCGATTTGTGGTGTGGAGAAATATGATAAGGTACGAGCTGAACTTAAAAGTGCCATAGAAGCCACGCAATTAGCGGATGCATATACTTTTGAAAGTAAAGGTGCATCCACTTTGACGGCAGGTGATCATTATACATTTGCATTAGAAGAAAGTGACATTTGTATTTTTTTGATTGATAATGCTGACGGAATTAGACCGGGAGTACAGGTTGAAATAGATACCGTCAAAAAGTATAATATCAAGGCTTTGTACTATTTTTGCGATGAAAATCAAAAAGAAAAGACAGCACTTGAACAGAGTCTAATGGGAGCTCATTTGGCTAAAAGCAAAACGGTTCATAGTTTCAGCGAATTGAGCAAAGATGGAGCTCAGGCATTGATTGAAGATATCATTGCCATATATCACTACTATTGTAAAGGTAGAATCATTGTGAGACCGGATGAACGTGATGAGGTTCAAGAAGTAGAAATTGCAGATGCTGAAAAATATCAGCTTCCTACAATTCCTAAGGCTACATTAAAAAATGTGGATAAATGTAGGGATTATATTTTGAAATTTGTTCTTGGTTATTCCAGGAGTAAATTTTCGGGCGAAAAAGAAAAATCAAGTGAAATTGATGAATGGGGACTTGAATTTCTTCAAGTGCTACTTGAAGGAAAATCTATCAAGCGTTTCAACACAGCAATGTATATGGAAACATTGAAAGGACAGCAAGAAAAGGAGCACTATCAAATTGTTTGTATTCGCTGGCAAGCAATTCAAGCATATTTTTCGGGAGATATTGAAAAATGTGTGGAGTATCTTGAAGAAGCGTTAAAGTTTGCCAAGAATATTGCTCAGCCCACATGGGTTGTCAAAGATATTTTGGTAGATTTGCGTAATCAACATTGGACTTATTGTACTGTAAGAAATGAGTATTCTGAACTACAGGCACAAAAGGAATTAACAGAAAGTAGCGAAGAACTCTATTATCCGATTCTTGATCGCATTCATGAATCGTTACATGAAAAATATATAAAGGGACTGTACAAAAAGAAAACAGAATCACCTTACTCGGTCACTATAGGAAACAACTTAGATCAATATGGTGAAATGCTTGCAAGTTCTCTTATCGTATCTATGTATAATGGTTCATTGACCCATATTTTGCTTATTTATGAAAAAATCAGGGATTTCGTGTTTTATTTGAGTTGTAAATATGACGATTGGAAATTTAGACTCAATTTGTACAAACTTTCAATTTTTGCAGGAAAAGAAAAGGAAATAAATGGAATACAGGATTCTTACCCGGAGGTCTTAAATAATTTAACTGCTGACGAAGCGGAATCTATTATGGATTTTTGTTTAAATCATCCGATAAAATATAAGAGATTATGTAGTCAACTGCTGGCATTTGGTTCAGTAGGATATTTTCTGGATGATGAATGCTATGAACGTTATGAAAAATCCATTGTTGATGAAATTAAATTATGGTTGAATAGTGATAATCCTGTTGTGGTTATAGGAGAGAATATATTTAAATGTCTCTCCGGAGTATCTTATCGTATGTCACAAGATATGCTCAGTGAAATATGCTGCCAATTTATTGACAAGCATTATAGTCGTTGGTATACAGATATGTTTAAATTCATCGCTAATCATATTGATCTTCGAGAGATGAGCAATGATTCTGCAAATGAATTGGTTGGACATATTAATTGTGTGCTTGACAACGAAAAGGAAAGAGAGCAAATAAAGTATTCTCCTCTTTTTTTATGCGTTCTTAGAAGACAAAATTATGCTATTACTGAGGAAATGGATAAAAAAATAGCTGAATATTTACCGAGTTATTATGGAGACACTTATAGATTAGAGATTACAGAAAATGAAAACGAAGATATGCCCGGGTTTGTACGAGAATATGCAGAGCGTATTAGAAAAAGTAATGAAACACAGGGCAAAAATGGTATTTTTTTCGGGCATGGTACACGTGAGATTGCAACTGTTAGAGCTATTTTGTTAGAAAAAGAATTTGTATGTGATTCGGAAGTCATCGATGTACTCATATCTACAGTGGCAGATACTCTTCTTATTTCAAAGGAAAGTATCGCTACAAAACTTGATGCAATAGCACTTCTCATTTGTATAGTGGTAAAATATCCAGAGGATTATATACGAAATCAAAATGTATATGAAAAGCTGTTTGAACAGCAGAAAGCTATTGAAGTTGAAGATCATTCAATTATTTCCTCGAATATCGATAACATTTCTCTGAAAATCGGATTACAATTTTTGTTTACCATTATGGAAAAAGATGTGTATAATGACATACTTGAATTAATGCCGTATATTCAAGGAGATATTCCAACAACAATTTCAGTAACCAATTTAATCGTTGAATACTTGGAGAATTCCGACGATGTTGTGCTGCCACAGAGAGTGGAGTCTATTATTTTACAGAATGTTTTACAGTGGCTTCAGTCTGAACATATAGATATAAGATGGAATGCTACACGCATTCTTCTCGCTATGTCTCGTAATCCGGAGAATGATGGTGTTGTAAATCATCAGTTAGTGAATCTTATTGATTCTAATAGCGCATATATTAAAAATTTAATTATGCGACAACTTCATAAAATGAGAGGGATTACTGATAAAACAAGAGAGCATATCATATCTAAATGCAAACATGATGCCAATTTTGTTGTTAGAATGGTTTGTGATGAAGTGGAAAAAGACGTAGCTGAAGAATAATGCTAACCACCGCTTGGCTAATCATTGTTATTTTTTTATGATATTTAACATCGTAAAAGGTAGAATAGTTTATGATTATCTTGTTGATTCAAGAAAAGTAAATCAGTATTTATTAGCATTGTATAAAGCAAAAATATTTCAAAAGATTATACGAATTAAAATGAGACATACATCAAAATCCCCCCGCATAGATTGTAAAAAACAATTTATGCAGGGGTTATTTTTATGAAAGATTACATTGAGGAGAGGGCAGTAGAAATCGCATATTATATCATCGAACATAAAGCCACTGTGCGTCAGACCGCGAAGGAGTTTGGGGTTAGTAAGAGTACGATACATAAGGACGTCACGGAGCGTCTGCTGCAGATCAATCCGGCACTGGCGGGGGAGGCAAGGAAGGTGCTGGATCAGAATAAGTCGGAAAGGCATATCCGTGGTGGACTTGCTACGAAAGAGAAGTATCTTCATCAACATATGCTAAGACAGCATTAAGCGGTGTTAAGATACTGTTAAAAATGTCAGATTTGTGCATACAAAGGGATTTTGAAAGCTAACATTTTGGCGTATTTGTCTATTTTTTTTCGTCTCCGATTGTGTTAACATTTAGCACAGCAAAGGAGGTATGACATTATGAGTCAGAGAACAATCATATTTTCGAGCCCTGAAGACGTTCTGAATTTTGTTAGAACAGTTGAAAAGTACCCTTACGATATGGATCTGGAAAGCGGACGCGCCGTTGTAGATGCAAAGTCACTTTTAGGTCTGATGAATCTGGGACTCAACAAAGAAATTGAGTTAAAAGTTTACGATGAAAACTGCCAGGATCTGTTTGATGAAATTTCAGAGTACTTTGCAGCATAAGCAGTCATCAGGATATTTATGAATGAAGATCTAATTATAGAAGATCAAAAGAAAATTAATCTTGTGGGGAAAAACTTCTCGTCGTATAATAGGTGCGGTGAGGAGTTTTTTGAATTATGAAAAAATGTAATATTGACCGGAGTCATTATCTGTTTGATAATCAGGCTTTGGTATCTTTAATTGTACCATTAATTATTGAGCAGCTTTTAACAGTGCTGGTTGGAATGGCAGATTCCATTATGGTCGCAAATGTTGGTGAAGCAGCGGTGTCTGGAGTTTCGTTGGTAGACCAGATTATGGTACTTCTGATTAATATATTTGCAGCGCTGGCAACAGGAGGTGCTGTTGTTGCAGGACAGTACCTTGGACAGAAAAATAAAGAACAGGCATGTAAGTCTACGACGCAGCTCATGTGGTCTATGGGATTTATTTCCCTTGTCATTACAGCATTTGTATATGCGTGCAAATATTGGATTTTGCATGGGGTGTTCGGACAGATTGAGGCAGATGTTATGCATCATGCAGATGTTTATCTTCTGATCGTGACAGCATCTATTCCATTTATCGCATTGTACAATGGTGGGGCAGCAGTATTTCGGGCAATGGGAAATTCAGAAGTGTCCATGAAGGTGTCATTGCTTATGAATGCAATCAATGTAAGTGGAAATGCAATCTTAATTTACGGGTTTCATTGCGGAACAGAAGGTGTTGCGATTCCAACGCTAGTGTCCAGATTTGTAGCAGCATTTATCATAATAAAACTATTATTAAAGGATAAATGGTCGTTACATCTGGAACGAACATTTCGTTTCAATCCGGATTGGAGCATGATCAGGAAAATATTGAGCGTGGGAATTCCTAATGGACTGGAAAATAGTATGTTCCAGCTTGGAAAAGTTCTGGTGCTGAGCCTGGTATCCACATTCGGAACCTATGCGATTGCAGCAAATGCAGTTAGCAATGTCATTACGTTATTTTCCATTTTGCCGGGACAGGCAATCTGTTTGGCAGTAACTACTGTAATTGCGAGGTGTGTTGGGGCAGGAGATTATGAACAGGCAAAATATTACAATAAAAAACTAATTCTGCTTACGCACATAGGAATGGCAATCACAATTTTTATTGTATTTATCACATTGCCATTTATTTTAAAAGTGTACAATCTTTCAGAAGCTGCATCTGAGGCTACGAGACACATTATCTGGTTCCATGGCTTTTGTGCAATATTGATTTGGGCTGAATCATTTACATTGCCGGCAACATTCAGAGCTTGCGGTGATGCAAAGGCATGTATGATTATTTCTACAGTATCTATGTGGATTTTTCGAGTAGGAGCCAGTTATATTCTCGGGAAAAATCTTGGGCTTGGAGTTTTTGGAGTCTGGGTGGCTATGATTATCGATTGGGCATTCCGTTCACTATTATTTGGAATCCGTTATTTTAGCGGAAAGTGGAAAAAGCATGCACTTGTAAGTTAGATATTGCTATATGCCATTCAGGTAAGAAAAAATTCGGTAGAAGCAGAGTCATTATTTATAAAATGTGAAAAAATTCTAGAGAATTTAAAAGAGAATTTCAGAAAAATGTGGAAATACATAGAGAATGCTAGAAAGTTGCTTGTCAAGGTGACAGACGTACATTATAATAAAACTAGCGTATTTTATTAGCGTATTTAATTTAGGAGGAAAATCTTGTGAAGAGAGAATTAGTAATTGTCATTGATTTTGGCGGACAGTACAATCAGTTAGTTGCAAGACGTGTCAGAGAATGCAATGTGTACTGCGAAATCTATTCTTATAAGACAGATCTTGAGAAGATAAAAGAAATGAATCCTAAGGGAATCATTTTAACTGGCGGACCGAACAGTTGCTATGAAGAAGGAGCACCGACCTGTTCAAAAGAATTATTCGAGATGGGAATTCCGGTACTTGGACTTTGCTATGGTGCACAGCTTATGATGCACGTGCTTGGCGGAAAAGTCGAGAAGGCTGAGGTCAGTGAATATGGTAAAACAGAGGTTCTGGTTGATAAGACAGAATCTAAGTTGTTCAAAGATGTATCCGAGAAGACTATTTGCTGGATGAGCCATACGGATTATATTTCTCAGATAGCACCGGGATTTGAAATTTCTGCACACACAGCAGACTGCCCGGTAGCAACAGCAGAGAATGCAGATAAGAATCTGTATGCGATTCAGTTCCACCCGGAGGTACTTCATACAGTAGAAGGAACAAAGATGCTTTCAAACTTCGTTCTTGGTGTCTGTGGATGCGCCGGAGACTGGAAGATGGATGCATTCGTAGAGAATACGATTAAAGAAATCCGTGAGAAAGTCGGGGATGGGAAAGTGCTTTTGGCATTATCCGGAGGAGTCGATTCTTCTGTTGCAGCAGGTCTGTTATCCAGAGCAATCGGAAAGCAGTTGACGTGCGTATTTGTAGATCATGGTCTTCTGCGTAAAGATGAAGGAGATGAAGTTGAAGGAGTATTCGGACCGAATGGTCAGTTTGATCTGAATTTTATCCGTGTCAATGCACAGCAGAGATATTATGATAAACTGGCAGGAGTTACAGAGCCTGAAGCAAAACGTAAGATTATCGGTGAAGAATTTATCCGTATCTTTGAGGAAGAAGCAAAGAAAATCGGTGCAGTAGATTTCCTGGCACAGGGAACGATATATCCGGACGTTGTAGAGAGTGGACTTGGCGGAGAATCCGCAGTTATTAAATCTCATCATAACGTAGGAGGGCTTCCGGACTACGTTGATTTCAAAGAAATCATTGAGCCGCTCCGCGACCTGTTTAAGGACGAGGTAAGAAAAGCTGGGCTTGAACTTGGAATTCCAGAAAACCTGGTATTTCGTCAGCCATTCCCAGGACCGGGACTTGGAATCCGAATTATCGGAGAAGTAACAGCTGAGAAAGTAAGAATTGTTCAGGACGCTGATGCAATCTACAGAGAAGAGATTGCAAAAGCTGGACTTGATCGTGATATTAACCAGTACTTTGCAGCACTTACAAATATGCGAAGTGTAGGAGTTATGGGAGATTTCAGAACATATGATTATGCAGTAGCCCTCAGAGCTGTAAAGACAATCGATTTCATGACAGCCGAGGCAGCAGAAATTCCATACGAAGTATTGAATAAAGTCATGAACCGAATTATAAATGAGGTGAAAGGAGTCAACAGAGTATTCTATGATCTGACGAGTAAGCCACCGGGAA
>ENA-OPDW01000784-OPDW01000784.1-human-gut-metagenome-genome-assembly--contig:-NODE-784-length-22361-cov-4.186497_pt1 | contig 22361 bp, 19 predicted proteins | sample MGYA00241264_ERZ501508 | MGnify/ENA primary metagenome ERZ501508 (study PRJEB25962, sample SAMEA2042575) | human gut metagenome | biome: human gut; feature: human-associated habitat; material: faeces...
CTGAAATCTCAGGCGAAAAGAGAGAGTTGACATACATAGGAGCTTCGAGTTCTTCTACTATCGGGACTGGGATGGCGTCACCGTGGACTCGTTCATGGAACTGCTGAGCGAGTACATCGTTTTCTACAACGAGCGCCGCAAGAAGCAATCGCTCGGCTGGATGAGTCCTAGGCAGTATCGGTCAAGCAAGGGACTGGTCGCTTAGGCTGGTCCAAGGAATTGTCCGCACCCCCTCGACACATGTGACAAAACAAACCTGAGGACTTTTGTCACATGGACTATTGTCGCACGAGCGGCCTGGGGTTTAGGCGGCACTGTCTTCGGCACTGAGCACGCGACTGGTATCCTGTGGCGTGATCGTCATGCTTTGGAAGCGATGCTGCATGTAATCGTCGTCAAAATGAGCGGCATAGAACTGTTCGACATGCGTTTGCGGGGTGAGGCCGCTTACGCGCTCGAACCAGCAGTCGAGCGATTGCAGGGTCATGACGCCGTCGATAAGCATGAGAAGCGTGCAGATGGACGTAAGCGAATAGCGCCAGGTCCAGGGGATGCGGTTGATAAGCTTGAGCAGGCGCGGCAAGAGCACGCGAATCCATGCGAGGCCCAGGCAGCCCCAGATGCCAGCGAACATCGTGCAGGTGCGGCCGCCAAAGAGCACGGCGATGGGGTCGGGCATGCCAAAGAGACGCATGTGGTTGTAGTCCCAGGCAACAACACCAAACGATATCTGCAAGAACCAGGCGACAGCCACTTCGAAAAGCGCCCCGATGCATGCGCTCACCATAAAGATGATGATCGGGTTCTTTTTATAAAAGCGGTTGAGCGCCACCGTCATGAGCAGGGCGCCAAAACCGTAGATAGGCGAGAACGGGCCAAAGAGGAGGCCGGCTCGATCTTGATAAACACCCGGCTCCACCACAACCATATGCCAGATGGTCTCAAGCACCAGGCCAATAACGCTACATGCGACAAATACCCAGAACAGGTTGAAGAAGTTGAGGCGAATGAACCCCTCGCCTGTCTCGTCACGGCCAAGCATGGCATCGCGTGCGGCCTCGCGATTGATCATGTTGCGCAGGCGACGCTGCAGCTCGCGCTCCTGGCGAAGCGATGGATCGACGGTGATTGAGAGGGCGATGAGAATCGCAAGCTGTACGGCAGGTCGGATGAGATGCGACCCGATACCGCTAAGCATCATATCGATGATGATCTGAATGATGGTGACGAAGATAAGCGCGTATGACCGGCGTGCAGCGTGGCGTCTGCGATTCTTGATGAGCGAGATGCCAAAAACGATAAGGCCCACGGTATCGAGTACGGCAAACGAGATACCGACGATGGCGATGGCAAGGGCTACAAGTGGGTTTGCACCGATGGTTACGGTGTCAGGGTTTTGAATGAGTTGCTGGGCAATGTAGCCAAAGAACATCAGGTAGACCGGAATCGAGATGACGCCGGAGGCGATGCAGAGGCCGCCGTAGATTTTAATGAAGAGGGGAAGCTCTCGAATTTCCGATTCGGTGACGATTTTTGGATCAAGCATGTTGTGCGCCATAAGCGCTCCTTTTGTTTCAATCAACCCTGAATCATATGGTAGCTCATCCAAGGTAGTGCTCCGTGCGGTGTGCGCGGGTTGCATAAGGGTAGTGTACCGATTGCTATTATATGAAGATTATGTGCCAATTGCGACTGGGGGATGGCTAAATAAATGCCGCCGTGTCCGTTTGATATTGCGGCCTAATTGCATGTGCGCTAGCGATGAAGTGGCATTTTGCAAATCGGTACAAAACCAGCAGCCCTCTAAAGGGGACAACGCCCCTTTGCATTTTTACCGAGGCGTTTACCGAGGCGGCGTCGCGACTCGCCGACTAAAATTCAAAAAGCATACATCAGTGTACTAAAATCACAAAAGGCGACACAGAAATGTTACATAAAATGTGCATACAAGTACGTTGGACGAGAAGGGTCGGTGGTCGGCCGCATGAAAACCGTCGAATTAAATAACGGGGGGGGGGTCTTCAAAATCGACCTGTAGCTCAACGATTTCTCTAGACCAATTGCTTTTTATGGGTCGATTGGCAGACGCCACCTTGAATCGTCCTCTCGCTCCTCGGGGTTTTGCAGCATGTTGGATGGCGGCCAAAACGCAGCTGAGGAGTGACGCATGTCTAGGAGAGTAACGCTCACGGTACCCGTCGATATTGTAGTTCGTGATCGGGACGTTCATGTGCTGGCACTGGTAAAAAAGCGCAGTGGGGCATCGAGCCATGGCGTTAGCGCGTCGATTCGTTCGTTTGCAGACGAGCTGAACGTGAGCCTTGACACCGCGCGTCGTGCCCTTGCTTCGTGCGAGGAGGCGGGCTATCTGACGGTGAGAGCCAACCGCATGGAGAACGGTGGTCAGCTTGAAAACACCTATTGCGTTACCAAGAGCGGCGATGGGGTCATCGAAGCCGCGCGAAGGGCGGGGCTCATCTCCTAGGTTCCTCCATTTGCTCTGCCTCTCAAGGCAGTTGCTGGGTTTGGGAGGCTTTGGGCTTCGAATCAGAGTTTCGCACGCGGGTCTTTGAGATGCGCCGGGGGGAGGCGTTTTTTCACCTTTTTGCACAACAAACGTGGCAAAGCTACAAGCGATAGGGAAATGGCCGCAAAAATGTGCGGTTGCACTTGGTTATCTCGACACCTTGTGACAAAATGACCTTGATATATAAATGTCATGCGAATATGCGCGGCGTAATATGCCATGTTTAGCATGCAAAAGAGTGGTTGGAGTGATTGGATATGAAACAACTGATGCGGGGGTCCGCTCCATCGCCATAGTGGCATGTGCGTTGGCGTTTTCGTTGGGCGCCTTTGCTGCGCCGGCATATGCCGACGGAGCGACTGTCACCAAGATTACCAATAAGGAGACGGGCGCGACCTACGAGAATCTTGCTACCGCTACCGCTGATGCCAAAAGCGGTGAGACCATCCTGCTCCCCGAGGGTAACTACACGCTCTACAAGGTGAGCTCCGAGGGAAGCACTAAGGGCAAGAATCTTACCTTTGAGGGTTCCGGTACCGATAAGACATCGTGGCGCATTGGTCCCGATGTTCCCGATCCGAAGTACTACGGTACCGAGTACAACGGTGACTATTCGTTTGACGGAGCGGGCACCGTTACCTTCAAGAAGATGAAGATGCTTTCTGCCGATGCGGACTACCTTGGCTTCATTCGCATCAACAATACCGTGCTCGAAGACTGTGTTCTTAATGGTAAGACGTTCTACTGGGGCTATAAGACCGCGGTGTTCAAGAATACGACATTCAACGCTCCGAGCCTCGATTACGCCATCTGGACGTACAGCTCGCCTATCATGACATTTGATAATTGCACCTTTAATGCCACCGGAAAAGTTATCAAAGTCTATACCGACGCCGGCGCTACACATGACATTACCGTTAACGTGAACAACTGCACGTTCAACTCAAATTCATTCCGTGGCCACTTCAAACAGGCGCTGACCATTAACGACTCCAATATGGACCCCCATAAGTACAATCTCAACTTTACTGGAGAGAATAAGGTCAAGGCCGAGCGCGACAGCACCACATGCTCGCAGCTCTTTGGCTTTGGTGGCAAGGCGAATACCGACAACGCTGGACACACGGACGTCAAAATTGGTGATAAGCTCGTGTGGTCCGAGGGCAAGATGCTCACCCACGACTACACCGACGGCGAGTATGACAAAGCCTACGCTGTCACCTATACCGACTGGGCTTCTGACGGCGCCGGCACCTGGACTCGCACGGTAACCAAGACGTGCGAGTACTGCGGTTACGAGGAGCATGCCGAGGAGAAGGCTTACGACCTCGCCTACGACCTGAATGGTTCCACGGATGAGCAGACCGCTGAATTTGCTACCGTCGAGCACGTTACCGAGACTGAGGTCACGGCCGATAAGCCGGTGCGCAAGGGCTACTCCTTCGTGGGCTGGAACACCACAAAGGACGGCTCCGGCACAAGCTATGCCGCGGGCGATAAGTTTACGCTTTCCGCCCCGGTAACGCTCTATGCCCAGTGGAAGAAGGACGAGCCCGCGCCCAAGCCTTCCGACAAGCCTGCCGACAACAAGCCTGGCGACAAGACCCAGACGGGCAAGAAGCCTACCGGTCAGTCCCTGCCCAAGACGGGCGACAACTCCATGATTATCATCGGTGGAGTTGCGGTTGTGGCCGTTATTTGCATCATTGCCGGTGTCGCTGTGCTCAAGGGCCGCCAGGAGTAACGAGCCCAGGCTCCGTGCTTACATTCGCATCGAATTATTGGTCCGCATCCTCGTTTGAGGGTGCGGACTTTTTTCTAAGCTTCTCGAGAGGCTCCGTTGCCGTCCGTTTGCCGTCGTACCTGTGCGTATAATGAGTTGGTAAACGCCAACGCATAGAGTCATGAGGGGATAGCATGTCTCAAGAAACCATCCATGCGGCCCAGGCCGCCGCAGGACGTGTGTCCGAGCCGGAGCAGCTGGACGAAGATAGGGATCAGCTGCACGAGGAGTGCGGTGTCTTTGGTGTTTGGGCGCCAAAGCGCGACGTTGCTCGCCTGACGTATTTTGGCCTGCGCGCGCTGCAGCATCGCGGGCAGGAGTCGGCGGGTATCGCGGTGGGTGACGGCGGTACTGTTATGGTGCGCAAAGACCTGGGCCTTTGCGGTCAGGTCTTCTCCGACGCCGATCTCTCCACGCTTACCGGCCAGCTTGCAGTGGGACACGTGCGCTACGGAACCGCAGGTGCCAAGAGCTGGGAGGCTGCGCAGCCGCACCTTTCCACCATCAACGAGGTTATCATCGCGCTTGCGCATAACGGCACTCTCGTGAACACCGACGAGCTGCGCCGTCAGCTTATCGAGTTGGGCGTTCCGTTCCTCTCAAATTCCGACTCCGAGGTAGCAACCAAGCTCATTGGCTACTTTACCCAGCGCACCGGCCATTTGCGCGAGGGCATCCGCAAGACCATGGAGCTCGTGCGCGGCGGTTACGCCATGACCCTCATCAACGAGAGTTCCCTCTACGCCTTCCGCGACCCGCATGGCATCCGTCCGCTCGTGCTGGGCAAGCTCGTAGATGGCGGCCTGGATCAGGCCGACCTCAAAGCGGCTGCCAAGCTTCCCTCGCTCGAGGAGAGCACCGAGGCGAACGAGCCTGTGCCCGAAGTCACTACGGCGGGCGGCTGGGTTGTCGCTTCCGAGACCTGTGCTCTCGACATCGTGGGTGCCGAGTACGTTCGCGACATTCGCCCGGGCGAGATTTTGCGCATCAACGACGAGGGCCTTGTTTCCGAGCAGGGCGTGCCCGCGGCGGAAAAGTCGGCAAACTGCATCTTTGAGCAGGTCTATTTTGCTCGCCCCGATTCCATCATGAACGGCAAGAGCGTTTATGCTTGCCGCTACGACATGGGACGTATGCTCGCTATCGAGTCGCCCGTCAACGCCGATATGGTCATTGGCGTTCCCGACTCCGGCATGCCTCCGGCGGAGGGTTTCGCTCACGAGAGCGGCATTCGCTATGGCGAGGGCCTTATCAAGAACCGCTACGTGGCTCGTACCTTTATTGAGCCCACGCAGGAGCTGCGCGCCATGGGCGTGCGCATGAAGCTCAACCCGCTCAAAGATAACATCGAGGGCAAGCGCATTGTCGTGATCGACGACTCTATCGTGCGCGGCACCACCATGGTGCAGCTCGTCAAGATGCTGCGCGGCGCCGGTGCCAAAGAGATTCATGTGCGCATCAACTCGCCCGAGGTCATTTGGCCGTGCTTCTATGGCATCGACACCGATGTCCAGCAGCAGCTGATCAGCGCCAATAAGACGGTCGACGAGATTTGCGAGTTCATCGGTGCCGACTCCCTGGCGTTCCTCTCGGTCGAGGGTCTGCTCAAGTGCATGCCGGAGGGCGGCTACTGCGACGCCTGCTTTACGGGTGTCTATCCGGTGGCTATTCCCGATAGCTTTGGTCGCGACAAGTTCATGGAAGGCTACAAGCCGCGCAACCTCACCAAGCCCATGCGCTTTGCAGACGATGCGATTGTCGAGAAGGATAAGGATAAGAGCTGGGAAGAGAATCATCCCGAGGCATAATGCACCTTTTGGCGTCAGGAGCGGCAACCCGTGACTTGGCGCCTGTGTCTTTTTGTTACCAAACCGCTCCACGCGAAAGGAAATCCGATGAGCGAGAATACCAAGCACGTGACGTACGAGGACGCCGGCGTCGATACGGCCGAGGGCGGTCGCGCGGTCGACGCCATCAAGCAGATGGTCAAGGAGACCAATCGTCCCGAGGTCATTGGCGGTATTGGCGGCTTTGGCGGTCTGTTCTCCGCTGCCGCCCTTAAGGACATGGAAGACCCGATTCTTATTTCGGGCACCGACGGCGTGGGCACCAAGCTCGTGCTGGCGCAGCTGCTCGACCGCCACGAGACGGTGGGCCAAGACCTTGTTGCCATGTGCGTAAACGACATTCTCGCTTCTGGCGCCGAGCCGCTGTTCTTCCTTGATTACGTGGCTATCGGTCATATCGAGGCCGAGCACATGGCAAAGATCGTGAAGGGCGTGGCCGACGGCTGCAAGCTTGCGGGCTGTGCGCTTGTGGGCGGCGAGATGGCCGAGCATCCCGGCGTCATGCGTCCGGACGATTATGATCTGGCTGGCTTTACCGTGGGCGTTGTCGATCGCCCCAAGATGATCGACCCGGCAAATGTCCGTCCGGGCGACGTCATCATCGGTCTGCCTTCCACGGGCGTTCACTCCAACGGCTACTCGCTGGTGCGCAAGGTTATTGGTGTCGACGGTATCGTGCCGGGCACGCCCGAGGCGGCCGCCAAGCGCGCCGAGCTCGAGCAGCCGCTTGAGGAGCTGGGCGGCCTTTCGCTGGCAGATGCCCTGCTGGCACCCACTCGCATCTATGTGAAGCCGGTGCTCGAGCTGCTGCGCGGAGGCGCCAACGTGCACGCCATCGCTCACATTACGGGCGGCGGTATCACCGAGAACCTCAATCGCGCGCTGGCAGCAGATGTCGACGCCGTGGTCGAGCGCGACGGATCCAAGATGGGCTGGGACGTGCCTCCTGTCATCACTTACATTTCCGAGCATGCCGAGCTTGCCCCCAACGAGGCGTGCAAGACCTTCAACATGGGCGTTGGCCTGTGCTTTATCGTGCCTGCCGAGGACGAGGATGCAACGGTCCGCGCTCTTGAGGCCATGGGCGAGAAGCCCTTCCGCGTGGGCACCTGCGTCGAGGGTTCGGGCAAGGTGACATACTCCGATGAGCGATAAGAACGTTTCCCGTCCCGCTCCCTATACGCGCCCGACGGGTACTCCCGTGGCCGAGCCGCTCAAAATCGGCGTGCTTATCTCTGGCTCTGGCACCAATCTTCAGGCCTTGATTGACCGCATTGCCGAGGGCAGCCTTAACGCCAGCATCGAGCTGGTGGTTTCGAGTCGCGCGGACGCCTATGGCATCAAGCGCGCGGAGGAAGCCTCCATCGAGACGCTCGTGATGAGCCGTGAGGATTATGCCGACCCCGTCGCAGCCGATCAAAAGATCGTGGACGCTCTGCTCGAGCGTGGCGTGGAGTATGTGGTGATGGCCGGCTACATGCGCATGGTCCGCACCCCGATGCTTCGGGCGTTTGAGAATCGTGTGGTCAACCTGCATCCGGCATTGCTGCCGAGTTTTGTGGGCGCGCACGCCATTCAAGACGCGTTCGACCGCGGCGTCAAGGTGACGGGCGTGACCGTTCACTTTGCAAACGAGGTGTACGACTGCGGCCCCATCATCGCTCAGCGCGCGTTGCCCATCGAGGAAGAGTGGGACGTCGACACGCTCGAGTCTCACATTCACGATATCGAGCACGTGCTCTATCCCGAGGCCGTGCAGATGCTCGCCGATGGTCGCGTTCATGTGCTGGCCGACGGCAAGGTGGCTATCGATCCGGTGCCCGCCGCATAGCGTCTTTCGCTTGTCGACTCAATCGACTTGACCCATACAAGCTTCTCAACCTGTTCTTAAATACGAGGGACTGGTTGGGGAGCTTTTATGTTGACGAGAGGGCATCCATAAAGCTCGCATGTCGGGTTTGCCGGGCATGTTCATTTGTTACACTTGTATGTAAATTGCTGTACAACTTTTGCACGACGATGGCTGTGCTACCATCAATTTTGCTAAGCTGTCTCGCTGCCCATTTTGAGACAGCGCACATGTCAACAAGACAGGAGAGAGAACATGGCAAGCAAGGATACTGAGCTGTTTAGCCCCGATCTGGTCTTCTTTGATTGGGAGGCCGAGAGCACCGACGAGTTCTTCACCAAGCTTGGTGCCGAGCTCAAGAAGCGTGGCAACATCAATGACGGCTGGTACGATGGCATCTCCACGCGTGAGAAGAACTACCCCACCGGCCTTCACACCGAGGCTGCTGCTATTGCCATTCCTCACACTGATCCTCAGTTCATCGAGAAGCCCTATATCGCGGTGATCAAGCCCAAGACCCCGATCGTCTTCCAGCCTATGGCGGGCATGGGCGACGAGGTTCCTGCCGAGCTCATTATCAACCTGGGCGTTCTGCGTGACGGCGGCCAGGTTGCCGTGCTGCAGAACCTCATGAACATCTTCATGGACAAGGAGAAGACGGCCGACATTCTCGCGCAGACCACGCAGCAGGGCATGATCGACGCCATCACCAAGTACTTCGAGTAGCATCCGTTTCCTGTTTTGACCAACAGGTTTTAGCTGCCCCCTTTTATGACCCCTGTGAGCAGGCGCTCGCAGGGGTTTTGTGTGTAAAGGACATTAAGGCATTCGGTATTGTCACGTTTTTCTGAGCTGGGCGTATCTATGAGACAATAGGAAAACTCAGGTAGTAACCATTGTGCGCGCCCGCGAGCGCAGGCACGATAAGGATGTATCTATGGCTCAGCAGAAAAAGAAATCGCCTACGCCCGCCGATAAGACTCAGGCACCGCGCAAGAAGGACGTGCACGCCCGCGCTCGAAAGACGCGCATGTCCAAGGGTGTCAAGATTTTGCTTGTTGCCATCGGCTGCGCAGCGATGATTCTCTCCGTTTCCACCATGGCGTGCTCTGGCATCATCAACCAGAGCCAGAACAAGGAATCGTATACGCTTACCGGCGGTGTTGCTGCCAAGGTCGACGGCGTGAATATTACCGAGGACACCGTGACCAAGCAAATCATGAACGTGCGCACTTCCGGTGGCTATGACACCGACAAGAAGTGGGCTCAATACCTGGTTGATAACAGCATGACGCCCGAGAGCTATCGCGCGAGTGTGATCGACTCCCTGGCGCGCCAGTACCTGGTGCAGAAGGCCGAAAAAGAATACGACGTCCAAGTGACCGATGAGGATGTCGAGCAGGCTTGGAAAGATGCCGCCGCAAACTATGAGAGCGAAGAGGCGTTTGAGAACCAGATCAAGATGTTTGGCTTCACCAAGGACAGCTACAAGCAGCAGCTCGAGAGCACCCTTAAGCAGACCAAGCTCAAGGAAAAGGTCGCCAAGGCCGCCGACCCCACCGACCAGGAGGTTATCGACTATCTCAACAGCAACCTCTCTACCTACAACGACGCCCGCCGCTCTCAGAACATCCTGTTCAAGGTGAATTCGGGTGCCACCGATGAAGAGAAGGCAAAAGTCAAGGAGAAGGCCCAGGAGGTGCTCGACAAGATCAACGCGGGCGAGATTTCCTTTGACGATGCTGTGAGCAAGTATTCCGAGGACACCGGGTCCAAGGACAACAAGGGCGATGTGGGTTGGGATAAACTTACGAGCTTTGTCGATGAGTATCAGTCGGCTCTTTCCGGCCTCAACAAGGGCGATGTGAGCCAGCTTGTCGAGTCTTCCTACGGCTATCACATCATCAAGTGCACCGACTATTTCCATGTGGACGAGTCGGTTACCTCGATCGATCGGGTTCCCAAGAAGATCGTGAGCTACGTCAAGAACATCCTCAAGACCCAGAAGGAGAGCACGGCGTACTCTGAGTGGATGGACGCCTATATCAAGAAGGCCGACATCCAAGTCAACGACATGCCCAAAGAGGTTCCGTATAATGTGAGCCTTAAGGGCGTGACGCCAAGCACCGGCTCCTCCTCGACTTCGGGCGAGTAGTTGCGCGCAACAACTGTACGTTTACCTGCGAGCCCGCCCAAACGGCGGGTTCGTTTATCGGAAAGGGGTTTTCGATGACCAACGAAGAGCTGCAAAAAGAAATGATCGCCGCTATGAAGGCGAAGGACAAGACGCGTCTGTCTATCATTCGTCAGGTCAAGGCCGAGGTGAAAAACATCGAGGTCAACGAGCGCCGCGACGTGACCGAGGAAGATGTGAATGGCATGATCAAGCGTCTGATCAAGCAGACGAGCGAGACGCTCGATATGTCCATCAAGGCGGCCAACAACGCTGAGCGCACCGAGACCCTTACCGAGCAGGTTGAGATTTTGCAGAGCCTGCTGCCTCGCCAGATTTCGGGCGACGAGCTCGTGGCGCTGATCGAAGAGGTCATTGCCGAGACGGGCGCTACCGCCAAGAAGGATATGGGCCGTGTGATGGGCGAGCTCGGCCGCCGTACCGGTGGCAATTTCGATAAGCCGGCGGCAGCAAAAGAGGTTGGCTCTCGTCTGGCATAGGCATATCCTTGGGCTCTTTAGCCTGATGGAGAATTCGAGCGGTATACCAGGTGCTATGTATCAAGTACGAAGATAGCGGGCATAAAACCCACCAATTCGTATAAAACCGCCTTTTCTACCGTTGCCCGTTTGTAACAACTCGATTTCGAATCGAACAAGCGCCCCCTCATACGGAGCGCTTGGTTTTTTCCAACCGTAGAATGGATGGAGCCGCGAAGCAGTATTGCTTGTGGATGCGCCGCGTCCCGATTCGATGGCAGATAAGGAAGGAACTCGTCCATGTCCGATATGATCCAGATCAAAGGGCTCAACAAATACTTCGGTGACCTGCATGTCCTGAAGGATGTCAACCTGAACGTCAAGCCTGGCGAGAAGCTCGTTGTCATCGGTCCGTCCGGTTCCGGTAAATCCACGCTCATCCGCTGCGTCGATTTTCTTGAGGAGCCCACGTCTGGCGAAGTCATCATCGACGGCACGCCGCTTACCAAGAAGAATCACTTGGAGATGGCCCGCAAGTATTCCTCGATGGTGTTTCAGCAGTTCAATCTGTATCCCAACATGACGGTGCTGGGCAACTTGACGCTGGCCCCCATCAAGCTCCAGAAGAAGAGCAAGGAAGAGGCCAACAAGATCGCCATGGCCGCGCTTGAGCGCGTTGGTTTGGCGGCAAAAGCGGGGGAGTATCCTCAGAATCTCTCCGGTGGCCAGCAGCAGCGCGTCGCAATCGCCCGCGCCCTGTGCACCAAGCAGCCCATCATTCTCTTTGACGAGCCTACTTCTGCGCTCGATCCCGAGATGGTCCAGGAGGTGCTCGACGTCATGGTCGAGCTTGCTCACGAGAACATCACCATGATTTGCGTCACCCATGAGATGGGCTTTGCCCGTCAGGTGGCCGACCGCGTGGTGTTTATGGACGATGGTCAGATTCTGGAAGAGGGCACGCCTGATCATTTCTTTGAGAATCCCGAGAATCCGCGTTGTCGTGAGTTCTTGGATAAGATTCTTCACTAGTTCGTTTTCGCATGCGGTATAGCCGCCGCATCGAGATACGCCGAGTATGGGTTCGGCACCATGGCTGCATACGCTGCCATGAATTGCGTATCGCAGGGAAGGGGTACCAACAATGGATATGTCTCGTCGTCAGTTTTTGAAGGTAGCCGGTTTGGGCGTTCTGAGCGTTGCCAGCATGGGCGCGCTTGCTGGCTGCGGTTCCGGTAGCAAGGGCTCTGGCTCCAGCAGCGATTCTAAGATCGCCACCATCAAGGAGCGCGGCAAGCTTAAGTGCGGCGTCAAGAAGGACGTTTTGGGCTATGGCTACCTGGACACCAAGACCAAGAAGTACGAGGGTCTCGAGATTGACCTTTGCTACCAGATCGCCGCTGCCGTCCTGGGTGTTTCCTACGAGGAGGCCGTCAAGAAGGAGCTCTGCGAGTTCACCGACGTCACGCCTAAGACCCGCGGCCCGCTGATCGATAACGACCAGCTCGACATCATCGCTGCTACCTACACCATCACCAAGGAGCGCAAGAAGAGCTGGGACTTCTCGACCCCGTATCGCACCGACCACGTGGGCATCCTTATCAAGAAGAACTCCGGTATGAGCAAGATGGCCGACCTTGACGGCAAGATTATCGGCGTCTCCCAGGGTTCCACCACCAAGGACCTGGTTCTGCAGATGCTCGAGGATCAGAAGATCAGCGCTACTCCCGAGTTCAAGGAGTTCCCGGACTACCCGTCCATCAAGAGCGCCCTTGACGCCGGCAATGTCGACGCCTTTGCTATGGACCGCTCCACGCTCAAGACCTACACCACCGACGACTGCGAGCTGCTGCAGCCCGAGATTGAGTTCGGCGCCCAGGAGTACGGCGTGGCCACCAAGAAGGGCTGTGACCTGTCCAAGACCGTCGACGATACCGTCAAGAAGCTTCAGAAGGACGGCTGGATCGACGAAGAGATCTCCAAGTGGGGCCTGCTCTAAGGTGATGCCGTTGCTGTGCTGAATGCATCTGCGTTGCACGGCTTTTGATCGCCCGGGCGCCAGCGCGTCCGGGCGATATGTGTTCGTAAGTTAGGAAGGAACTCTCGCCATGCTTGAAGGACTCCTCGATTCCATGCGATGGGAGATGACCTTTAGCGAGATGGGAAGCTTTTGGGATGGCTTCTTCGTCACGCTGCAGGTTGTAGTTGCCGGTTTGGCGCTCTCGCTGATCCTGGGCACCCTGCTCGGTGTGTTTTCCACCACGCGTTCGCGTGTGCTGCGCGCTATTAGCCGCATCTACGTGGAGTTTTATCAGAATACGCCGCTGCCGGTCCAGGTGTTCTTCATGTACATGGCGGGCCCTCAGCTGCTCCAGGCCATCACCGGGGCGGCATCCCCTGTGCGCATCTCCTCGTTTGCCCTGGGCTTTTTGGGCGTAGGTCTCTACCATGCCGCCTATGTTTCCGAGGTTATCCGTACCGGTATCGAATCGGTGCCGCGCGGTCAGATGGAGGCAGCGCTTTCGCAGGGCTTTAGCCGCGTTCAGGCGTATCGATACGTCATCTTGCCGCAGACCTTCAAGGTTATCTTGCCCCCGCTGTGCAATCAGGCGCTCAATTTGGTCAAGAACACTTCGGTGCTTGCGCTTATCGCTGGCGGTGACCTGATGTACAACGCCGACGGCTTTGTTTCTACCTATGGCTATCTGCAGGGTTATATCCTCGCGTGCGTGATGTACTTTATCATCTGCTTCCCGCTGGCCATGCTCGTTCAGTGGCTCGAGCGTCGCTCCAAGCGTCGTCCCCGCGCCAAGGTGATTCCCGGTATCACCGATGTTGCTGCAAAGGAGGCCTAAGGGATGCAGATCTTCAATGCAGACAACCTGAGCTTCATCATGCTCGGCTTTGCCAAGACCATCGAGATTTCCTTCTTTGCCATCATCTTCTCGATTGTCTTTGGCACCGTGCTCGCCATGGTCAAGCAGTATTGCACCGGCAAGCTGCGCCCGCTCTCGTTGCTGGTGAGCGCCTATATCGAGCTGTTCCGCTGCACGCCTAACCTGCTGTGGATTCTCTTTATCTACTTTACGGTCAAAGGCAACGACGTCATGATCTCTGTGCTGGCGTTTACCGTCTTCACCTCGGCGGTTATGGCCGAGATTATCCGTGGTGGATTTAACGCGATTCCTAAGAGCCAGTTTGAGGCTGCGCAGTCGCAGGGCTTTGGGTTCTTCTCGACCATGCGCCTGATTATCTTGCCGCAGACGTTCAAGACCATCATCCCGGCGCTCTTTAGCCAGTGCACCACGGTGATCAAGGACTCGTCGTATCTCGCTGGCATCAACGTGGCAGAGTTCATGTATTCGACCAAAGTCGTTATGGCTCAGACTTCCGACCTCTCGCAGGTACTTGCCCTTTACGGCTTTACCTTCGCGCTATACTTCGTGCTGAACTTTGGCATTTCGCTCATCGTCCGCGCATATCAGCGTCGCGTTGTTGCTGCGTAGCCGAGCGTTTTGACTGGATGATTTGCCCGAAGAGCCTGGTTTAGGCTCCTCTTGTATGTGAAAGGGAAGACCGATGGCGGTTATCAAGGACAAGATCGATCAGCGTCGTGCTCTTCGTGAGGCCACGCGAGCGGGACAGCCGGTGGTTATCACCATCGCTCGCGATTTTGGTGCCGAGGGCCACGAGATTGGCAAGATGCTCTCCTGCGAACTGGGCATTCCTCTGTATGACAACGAACTGCTGGTTCGCTCTGCTTTGCGTGAGGGCGAGTCGCTCGACAAGATGGCAGCCTACGACGAGCAGCTTGCTATGGACAACGTGGCCTTTTTGCCCGACCGCGTGGATTCGCGCTCGCTTTCGGACAAACTGTTCAAATCCATGTCGCAGGTGATTGTCGATTTGGGCGCTACGCGCAGTTGTATTATCGAGGGTCGTCTTTCCGATTACCTGCTGCGTAACAATCCCAATCACATTGCCGTGCTGGTGACGGCTCCCTTTGAGGACCGTGTTGAGATTGTGCGCAAGAAGCGCGGTCTTAACAAGAAGAAGGGTGCCAAGCTCGTCAAACAGATGCAAAAGATGCGCGAGGCGTTCTACAAGCGCTATTCGGGCGGCAAATGGAAGATGACGAGCGGCAAAGACATTGTGGTCAATCGTGCCAAGCTTGGTCGCGAAGGCTGCGTCGAGGTTATCGCTTCTGCATACCGCTATAAGCTGCGCGAACTTGGCGTGTGCGAGGAGGCCGTGGCGCGTGCTGCTGCCGAGGCGGAGGGCGCACCTGCTGCTCCGGAGACTGCCGAATAGACCTCGCGTTGCATATCGGCATATCACCTAGAATGGGGACGCTCTTTGCTTTTGCGCGCAGGGCGTCTTTTCTTTTTTCGAAGGGGATTGGATGAAAGTTCTCGTTACGGGGTTTGAACCATTTGGAGCAGACAGTATCAATGCATCATGGGAAGCCGTGCGCCGCTTGCCTAAGCGCACAGCGGGCATCGATATTGTGGCGAAGTGCGTGCCTGTTGTGTTTGGCGATGCCGCACGGATTGTCGAAGAACTCATTGAGCAGGAGCGGCCCGATGCTGTTTTGTGCACAGGCGTTGCTGCGGGTCGTGCGCAGGTGACGCCCGAGTATGTGGCCATCAATCATCGTCACGCGCGCATTGCGGATAACGAAGGGTTCCAGCCGTGCGACGAGCCTGTGGTTGCGGGGGCTCCCGATGCCTACTTTGCCGCCGCGCCGGTTTATGCCATGGTGAAGGCGTGCCGCGAGCAGGGTATACCTGCGGCGGTTTCTTATTCTGCGGGCACGTATTGCTGCAACGATCTGTTCTACAGCGTGCGTCATTTTGCGCAGCAGCGCTATCCCGGCATGCTGGTCGCCTTCATTCATGTGCCGCAGTGCCCCGAGCAGGTGGCGAAAACAGGTGAGGCAAAGCCCTCCATGGAGCCCGCTATGGCAGCTCGGGCCCTGGAGGTTATGATCGAGACTCTCTGTAAAGACGGCAACTAGGGACAGCGCGCCCAAGGCGACTACAGACGACCTTTCCGCTACGGGGGGCGACGCAGCTATGACAATCGCCGCCATGGGCGTTGCCGGTGCTACCCTGATTGCCGCCGGTGTTGCGGTCTCCAAGCGCCGCAAGCAGTAGAACGCTCAATTTTGCTTAAGCGCAACTCGATCTGTTAACAAAAGTCCCCGCCGGGCGTGTGTTCGACGGGGACTTTGCCGTTTAATGGCTAGCGCTGTAGGGGATTACTCGCCCAGCAGGCTCTTGGTGATGGAGGCTGCGGCCTTCTTGCCAGCGCCCATGGCCAGGATGACCGTGGCAGCGCCGGTTACGATATCGCCACCGGCCCAGATGCGCGGATCGGTCGTCTGGCCGGTCTCCTCGTCGGCGATGATGTAGCCCCACTTGTTGAGTTCCATCTTGCCGCCGATCTTGGAGGCAAACGGGTTGGCATTGGTGCCGATAGCCGAGATGGCAACGTCGCAGGGAATCTCCTCGATAGCGCCCTCGATAGGCACAGGGCGACGACGGCCGGACTCGTCGGGCTCGCCAAGCTCCATCTTCTGGACCTTGACGGCGCACACGGTGCCGTCTTCGCCAGCGATAAACTCGAGCGGAGAGACGAGCGGCATAACCTCGACACCCTCGGCCTTGGCGTGGTGCAGCTCGGCGCGACGGGCGGGCATCTCGTCCTCGGTGCGGCGATAAGCGATGATCGCACGCTCGGCGCCCAGGCGCTTGGCGGTACGGACAGCGTCCATGGCCACGTTGCCACCGCCAAAGACCACGACGTTCTTACCGTGCTTGGTGGGGGTGTCGTACTCGGGGAACTTGTTGGCCTTCATCAGGTTCACGCGGGTGAGGTACTCGTTCGCGAAGAAGACGTTGGGCAGGTTCTCGCCGGGGACGTTGAGGAACTTGGGCAGGCCAGCGCCGGTCGCCACATAGATGGCGTCGAAGCCCTGCTCGAACAGCTCCTCGGCCGTGGCCATGTTGCCCACGACGGAGTTGTACTCAAACTTGACGCCCATCTCCTCGAGACCGTCGATCTCGCGCTTGACGACTGCCTTGGGCAGACGGAACTCGGGGATGCCGTAGACCAGAACGCCGCCGCCGGTGAAGAACGCCTCGAACACCGTGACGTCAAAGCCGTTGCGGGCAAGTTCGCCCGCGCAGGTGATGCCAGAGGGGCCGGAGCCCACGACGGCGACCTTTTTGCCGTTCTTGGGCTTCATGGCCGGCTTGGAGGCAAGCTCGGGCTGATCGCCCACGAAGCGCTCGAGCTGGCCGATAGCCACCGGCTCGCTCTTCTTGCCGCGGATACACTTACCCTCGCACTGGTTCTCCTGCGGGCACACGCGGCCACAGATAGCGGGGAGCATGGACTCCTCGCGGATGGTATCCAGCGCGCCACCGTAGTTCTTCTCGCGAATCTGCTCGATGAACTTGGGGATGTTGATGTTAACGGGGCAGCCCTCGACGCAGAACGGTTTTTTGCAATCCATGCAACGCTCGGCCTCGGCGAGTGCCATTTCCTCGGTGAAACCCTTGTCGACGGGGCGGAAATCGCATGCGCGCTCGGCTGCCGGCTCCTCGTTGTCCGGGGTGCGCGGCGACTTCATATCAGGAACAAAACGGCCATTTACTTGTGGCATGCGCAGCTCCCCTCCTCATAGGCCTTGAGGGACTGGCCCTCCTCGGTACGGTATGCAGCCTGACGTGCGCGAAGGTCATCCCAGTCGACCTTCGTGGCGTCAAAATCGGGGCCGTCGACGCAGGCGAACTTCGTCTTGCCATCGACCTCGACGCGGCAGCAGCCGCACATGCCAGTGCCGTCAACCATGATGGGGTTGAGGGAGGCGGTGATGGGGGTGCCGTACTTCTCGGCGGTGAGGGCCGAGAACTTCATCATCGGCACGGGTCCTACGCAGAAGACCTGCGTAACGGCCTTGGACTCAAGCAGGCGCTCGAGCGGAGCGGTGACTACGCCCTGCTCGCCGTAGGAGCCGTCGTCGGTGGTGATGTGGATGTGCTCGTCGTCGAGCAGCTCGCGGAACTGATCTTCGAGCAGCAGGAGGTCCTTGGTGCGAGCGCCCATGATGGCGTGCACCTCGTGGCCGGTCTCGATCAGATGCTTGGCCACGGGGAAGGCGATGGCCAAGCCAACGCCGCCGCCGATAACGGCGCAGGGGCCGTCGGGCATCTCGGTGGGAACACCCAGGGGACCGGTGACGTCGCGCAGGGCATCGCCGGCCTCGTAGGCAGATAGCATCTCGGTGGTCTTGCCGATCACCATGAAGATGAACTCGACCCAGCCTTCGTCGGCATTCCAGCCCGCAAGGGTGAACGGCACGCGCTCGCCGCACTCGTTGGCGCGGACCATCAAAAACTGACCAGCATGTGCATGCTTGGACATGGCGGGCGCCTCGACGCGGAACTTGAACACCTTCTCCGAGAACTGCGTCTTCTCAAGGATCTTGTACATAGAACCCCTCTCTATTGTTGTGAAAACGGAAGAAATACGCAGGTAACCGCCGTTTTCAATTGCAACTGTGTTGCGGTGGCATGCGTGTACAAATGAGGGCCGGGCGATTGGCCCACTGGCATCTTGAGCCTTTGCGCATACCGCGCTCAATTATAGCTTTGCCGGGTGCTTTATCGTGCAACGCTGCCGTCAACGGTAAGGGTTGACGAGGGGTTGGAGGCAGGGCTCGATTCGTGTGTTGGGGGTGGCATGTCCGCAAAAGGAAGCGGCCCCATGACGGGGCCGCTTCGTGAACTTGTATCTGCGTGCGAACGATACGTTACTTGTTGCGCTTGCGCACGAGCGTTAATCCTGCCGCTGCGGCGGTAATTCCTGCGATGCATGCACTCGTTGCTGCTAAAGCTGCGCTGTCTCCCGTGGCAGGAAGTGCATTCTTGCCCTTTGTCCGCTTTTCCGTTTTTACAGCGGTGCCGTTCTTACTCGCATCGGCATTTGCGTTGTTGTTGGGCTTATCGGTCGGAGCCGAGTTTGAGCTATGGTCGGAGTCGTCAATGGTGAGGGATTCCTCGCCCTTGCCGTTGGCTCCACCGTTTACGCCCTTGCCACCTGCAATCTGGCGTTTGTTCGCCTTGGTGGTAACGGTGACGGTCTTTACGCCTGCGTCGGCTCCGTCGATTGCGCTGTTGTAGATGGTATCGGCGTCGCCTCCGGTGAGGGTGAGCGTGCCTGTCGAAAGTATGCCCGTTCCCGTAACCGCTGTGGCGGGAACGCCGTTGCCTCCGACCTCGTAGGAACCGCCGGTTGCCGTAAGCGCTCCCGCTCCGGTGATGGCGCCGTGATCGAGCTCGATGGCGCTTGCGGCATTGCCGGGCGCGGTGCCGCCGTTGCCGCCGATCACCGTAAGATTGGACCCTGCAGGAATCTGCGCGGTGCCCGTGACCTTGAGGCCGATCTGGCTTTGGTCGGCCTTGATGATGTTGGTGCCCTCAAAGGTGACGGTACCGTTGGCGGTCACTACCTGCGCAGGTGCGGCAGGCGTCGGCTTGCGGCCGTCTGTGAGGAATTGAGCGTGCGAGACGACCTCGGAATCCTTGAGCGTGGAGCCGTTGTTGAGCGTTATGGTATTCGTGACGGAAGAGCTTCGGTTTAGCGTGAGCGTGCCGCCGTTGACCTCAATGGGACCAAAGGCACAGGAGTCGGTGAGCGTCAGCTTGCCGCCCTTTTCCACGACAATCTTGACGGAGCTGTTGATCTTGATGTTCTCGAGCGTGACGTCGGCTCCGGCGGGGATTGTGAGGGTATCGCTCGCTGCGGCATCGGTTGCGTTGCCGATCTGTCCGTATAGGCCGCTTGTGTGGGAGCCGTAGATGTGGTGCAGCCATGTGGGAATCGTCGCGTTATCGCTCCGGTCGATCTCGTAGGGCTCCATATCCCAGCTGTCGGGGTTTCCGGAGAGTGCGGCAATCTGGCTTGCGAGCGTTTCGTTTCCGCTGTAGATGCGTAGCTCTACCGTATTCGTGTCAAAGGTGTAGTCTCCGAGCGTTGCCGCGGCGCCAACCTGGTAGGTGCCCGCGGCTCCCGCCGTGCCGGAAAGCGTGACGGTCGCTTTGCCGCCGGCGTTGAAAAGCGTGGCAGAAAGACCTGCGCCTTCGGGCGAGATTTGGGGCCTGAGGGAATACGCCTTGCCCTCTGTTGTGGACGAGAAATCGAAGTAACTCTGTTTGTTGCCGGCCTCGTCGGTGACATAGACGGTGAGTTCGTGGTTCGAGCTGTCCTGGTAGTCGCCCTGTCCCGTGCGAACGGCGTCAAGGGTTCCTTCCACCGTAAAGGTGTAGTTCTGGTGCACCGTGATGCTTGCGGTTACGGATTTGCTTTGCGTACCGTTCCCGGATTCATCCGGGGCGACAGCGGTGATGGTGGCGGTGTAGGTTCCGAATGCCGCGGGTGTACCGGAAATCGTGACCGTGCTGCCGTCTACAGAGGCGGTGAGCCCCGAATCAGCCTGGTCGATGCTCGCGCCGATCGTGGCCTTCTTCGCATTGGTCCCGCTCAGCGTGAGCTTAACCTTGTCTTGGAATGCGTGGCCGTGCACGGCGTCGTTGAGGGTGGTTTTGCTCGCAACGATGCCGAGGTCCTCAAAGCTGCTCTGGGCTTTGCCTTTGTTGACGGGTTCCTTTGTCGTTCCGGTATAGCTTGCCTGGCCATTATTCAGGATGGTCGCCGTTTTGAACGTGCAGTTCTCAAAGGTCGCCTTGCCGCCCGTCTCGATCTTAACGCGGCCGGTGAACGTGCAGTTTTTGAATGTGATGTTTGCGCCTGCGGGGATAACCAGGTGATCATCGAGAAGCTTGAGCGTCAGATGGTGGAGCCGGAGGCAAAGGTGAGAGTCTCGTAGCTGCTTGCATAGCCAAGCTGGCGATCATACGCCTTGCCCTCGCCCTCCCAAAAAGACTGCTGCCAGCCGGTCATGCTTTTAACCTGGGTTGGGATGACGGTCGTGCCGTTGCCATTGTCCGAGACGCCGCAAGCGCTCGTCGAGATCTTGATGCTCGTTGCGTCGTTGAGCTTGTTGTTGATCCAGCCGTAAAGGGAGGGGTAATTGTCATCGACAACAAGCTCGCTTGCTGAGGTTGTTGCCGCAAAGGCGGGCGTAGGGAGGACGAGCGCTGCGCCTGCGGTTCCGCTCACAACGGCAAGCGCGACGGCTCCTGCCGCAAGTACTCCCGACAAGTGCCTCGATGGTGCTTTCATAGAACTCCTTCTCCTGTTTCGATATTAGTTAGTAGAGACTAACTAATAATACTTGAGAAGGAGACCTTTCAACCGAGAAAGTTATACAAGGATAACAAAAGAAGATGATGACGATTGTGCGGAAGACCGAGCGTGGAGGCTGCCTAGTGCTTTCCGTTGCTGGCGGCGGCGCCGTTCACGTGGTCGCGCGCAAAGATCACACCGCGGGTGAGCGCGGTTGCCGCGGCCTCGGCGGCGCGAACCGTGGTCTCGTCAAACTCCTCCGCCTCGCGGGAGCGCAGCTGCTTGAGCACGAAATCTGCCACCGGCATGCGTCCCGGAGGGTTGCCAATGCCCACACGCACACGGCTGAAGTCGCGGCTGCCCATCTTGTCGATAATCGAGCGCAGGCCGTTGTGACCGGCATGCCCGCCACCCACCTTGATGCGCACGTCACCTGCAGGGATGTCCAGCTCGTCATGGATCACCAGCAGCTCTTCGACACTCACCTTGTACTGTGCGCAGAGCTTGGAGATGGGGCCACCGCTCGTATTCATGTACGACTGGGGCTTTACCAGGATCACTTCGCGCTTGCCGCCCTCAGCCTCGGCATCGTTAACCTTGATGGAGGCGACTTCGGCTCCGGCCTGGTTTTTCCAGTACGTCACGTTTGCCTGACGAGCGAGCTCGTCGATCGCTTTGAATCCGGCGTTATGGCGCGTCTGCGCATACTCCTCGCCCGGGTTGCCAAGACCGGCGATCATTCTGATTTTTTGCGGCTGAGCTGCTGCCATGGGTGGTTCCTCTCACACGTGTTGTCCATGGGTATGGTGATGGGACGCGTGGGCTATGTCAAACCATGCGCAGCAAAAAGCGGGACAAGACCATGCTCGGTCTTGTCCCGCTTGGCGTAGACATTCAATCGATGCCGCAGACGATAAACATGGCAAAAGTCCACGGGTTTAGTTATATGGATGCCACCTCATATAACGAGGAGCATCAAGAAGATTTTTGCTGCATTCAGATCCCCGTTGCTCTGTAAATGGTGACGAGCGCATCCCATTCGGGGGCTTATACTTTGCCCATATGGAAAACGTCCAGGTTAGGATGCGCTCATGATTTGTGCTCATTGTCATAGCGAAATCGCTGACGACTCGATGTTTTGCACCGAATGTGGAGCGAAAGTCGAGGCTTCTGCCACATCGTCGATACTGCGCCCCTCCGCCCGCGTCTGTCCGCATTGCGGCAACGACATCCCGGCAGACGCTGAGTTCTGCACCATGTGCGGGGCACGCCTCGAGGCGGGCGATGACGCCGCGCTCACGACTGCGTCTGGGTTCGAGCCGGAGTCTGCGCCCGATTCGGTTTGTCCGCATTGCGGCGCGTCGCTGATTGATGGCGCCGAGTTTTGCACGCAGTGCGGATTGAAGGTCGATGCCTCGGACGTTTCTCAGGCAGAGGACGAAATCGAGA
>ENA-OPDW01000786-OPDW01000786.1-human-gut-metagenome-genome-assembly--contig:-NODE-786-length-22320-cov-9.944577_pt1 | contig 22320 bp, 23 predicted proteins | sample MGYA00241264_ERZ501508 | MGnify/ENA primary metagenome ERZ501508 (study PRJEB25962, sample SAMEA2042575) | human gut metagenome | biome: human gut; feature: human-associated habitat; material: faeces...
GTATCGGTCATAATCTAAGAAGATATCACACTCGAAAACTAGAATTCCAGAAAAACAACAAAATAAACTAAGGTTCTAAAAGTAAAAAAATAATGAAAATAGACATCTTTTTTTAGTGTGCCTAAAAAGGCAGTAAGGTTAGATGTGTATTTTCATTTTTTATTTATATTAAAGCTAATCAAACAAAAAGAAAGGAGTTGAACTCCATAAGTAATAAAATTTACTTATTCGTTACAGCTCCTTTGTTGTTTAATAATGTCATGTACATCAACAATTGTTTTCTTGATTTTACACCAAGCTTACTATAAATATTACGATTGTGATACTTTAATGTATTGTCTGTAATATTTAATGTTTCTAGAATATCCTTACTTGAATATCCCTTCACATAGAGATTTAAGATCTCTTTTTCTTTGCGTGTCAGTGTCGCAAGACATTCAAGGAAACGTTTATATTCTTCTTCATCTACATCGGCTTCACGTTTTTTTGCCAGACGCTCAACTTCCACCCTTGCCTTATCATATTCTCTTTGAATGAGTTCATGTTCATTTTCAATTTGTTCAAGCTTCTTGCGATTTTCCTGCATTTCTAGCTCAAGCGTCAACATTTTATTCTCAACTTCATAGTCTTTTGAAGATAAGAAATCCAAAAGATCATCAATTTCTTGTACATCACAGCGCATACTGTTTTTATTGTCTTTACGCAGCTGTTCTAATCCTTTTAGAATTGGGGACAGGTATCTTTGACTGAAGAAGGAACATCCTAAAAATACAAATAATAATAGGACAATGGTAAAGAAGAATAATTCAATATTACTTTTTACGATGGCTCGATTGTAGTCAGAATCCAAAATCATAACATATGTTGAATAGGTTTGATTCTTAGAAATTTTGACAGTATTCTTAACCCCAATATAATTACGATTTTTACTTATGATTCTCAATAAGTTGTTGCCAATAGGCTTAATGGAAAGATCTCCATTTGGCATATAATAGAATCCGTTTTGGCTTCCCGTACTAAAGCCTTCATTTGTGATGATTGAATCGGAGTCTGGCACTAAAAGACACGTTAAATGGTTGAGAGTTGAGGGCTGGGGATGTGCAAATTTAAACCAGCTTTGTGAAATTTCAAAACCACAAAGACCATAGAAGGTACCATCCTTTCCAACTAAAGGAACACGTAATAGGGCGATTCTTTCACCTGTGTATGGCAATTGAATAATATTTGATAGGGAATAATCAAAGTTCCCTTTTTTTAATTCTTCATAATCGGGTACAAGTGTAATATCAAATTCCTGTCTCCATTTACGATGTGGCATGATGCCATGTTTTTTGCCGATATTGGCAATTCCACGATATAAAATCAAGTCTTCCTTTGAATAGGACATTGTCGTTTTTTGAAGATACACACCACTTCGTTGTGTCTGCGCATTATCCAAAGTGGAATTGATTGTCGTATCTAGTTGTACATAAGCTCCTGAACAATTAGATCGTTCAAGATATTGTCCTAAAGGCTGAATCATATCGTTTTCTAAAGAATAGATGGCATTGGGATTGTCCTGCAGCTGTTGAAAGGTTAATCCTTGATTCGCTAGGGTTGTTTCTAATATAGCTTCCATATTATCAGCCAGTGCGATATTCATAGAGGCCAAGTCATCCCAATAATTTTCCATATTCTTTGTGAAGTATTCACTTTGAATGGATAGTTTTTTATGAAAATCTTGTTCGGTCGTTCCAAGTCTTCCAAATAGGAAGAGTCCCATTAATAAAGTAATACTGATGGTAGTCACTAGAAAGAACATATATACGAAAAGCTTTCGTTTCATGGATCTTTCTTTTGATTTAAAACTTAATTGCATAGGCTAACCTCAAGAAAGACTTTTTAAAATATTCATTGCTTCATCTACAATTTCATCAATATCTTCACCGGCATTAGCTCGTGCTTGCCATTCTTGTTGGTGGCTTCTTACTTGATCATAAAATGCATAGGCCTTTCTAGAAATCGCATTTGGAACCTCTCTAGAAATAACGGTATAGTCGGATTTCATTTCGGTGAGTGTATTGTATAAAGATTGTGTTTCTTTATCTTCAAACTTTTCATTTTTTAAGTTTTTAAATGCTTTTTTTGTGACTGGCATGTAACCTGCTTGGATCACAAAGTCCATGTTTCGTTTTGGTTCCACAAGCCAATGTGCAAAGACACTAGCGGCTTCTTGTTTTTGTTCTGTAGTCTTATAGGCACATAATCCAACACCAGCTTGTGTCATGAGGGCATGGTCTTTATCGGCCTTTGGATAAGGCAGGGCAATCGCATTTAATGGTTCCGTTGTATTATCTGGATATGTAACGATGTCATTTAAATAGAGGTAGGCTGCACTACTGGATACACCAATGAGTGTTTCTCCGGTTGTAAGTTCTGTGCTTGAATAAAAGTCAGAAGCAGAAATATGGCCTTTGATCAATGGTTCTAGAAAGGTTCTAAAGGCTTCTTTAAAAGCAGGATCCTCCGTATTGTACCAGCCATTCTCTGTAAACATATTCTTTGTTCCTAATGCGATCGCATAAGATTCAATGGAATTTAATAGATAATCAAAGCATAATAACGGCTTTCCATTTGACCATTCATAATATTTTTCGGCTACATCAAACGTTTGATTCCAAGTGTCAAAATCATTTAATGAAACAGCGGTATCGTTAGAAAACTTTTCAAATTGTGTACCATTCATAAATAAAACGATTGTTGATTTTGATAATGGAAGATCCACAAGCTTATCTTCTAGCATTCCAGCATCTAAAAACTCATCAACAAAATTTGAAATTTCCTTCTCTGTAAATACATCATTCCATACAACACTCTTATCTAAGCCTACCTGTTTGGCATTATGAATATGTCCTGTATAAAGATCTGGCATTGGATCTGCACCTGGTTCTTTAGATAAACTTTCTTCAAGCTCAGAACCAATTTTACTCGCATTGGTTATTTTTGTGACATTAATTATAATGCCCTTGTCCTTGCCTTCTGTTTCATTGAATTCAGCAATCAATTGATTCATTGGAGAATTGGCTTGTTCTCCATAAACATGCCACATTGTCAGGGTCACGGGGTTATCTTTATCGAGTAAAGATTTTGATGAACACCCATATAGATTGCATAGGCCTAGACCAAATACTAATAAATATTTTATAACTTTTTTCATGATTTTCCCCTTTATTTACCGCAGTTCCCACCCTTTTTAAGTTTTGGGGTGGGGTAAATTTTATAATACTTTCTATAATGAAAATGTAAGTTGATTACATAAGTTTTGAAAGTGCTTTCTAAATACAATATAGCACAAGTAAACAAGTCAATCAAATGAAGAAAGGAGGGAAATGAAATGGGGTTGTTTTCTAAAAAGGAATGTGATGTGTGTAAAAAGAAGATGGCATTGATGGAAGGTTATAAATGTGCGGATGGTACGATCTGTAATGACTGTAAGAAAAAAATGTCACCATTATTTACAGACTACAAAAACACAACAATAACACAGATCAAAGGGCAGCTAACATATCGTGAAGAAAACGCACAAAGAGTCAAAGCGTTTGTGGCAGCTGAAACGTTTGGTGAGTATCCAAAGGTAATGGTTGATCGAAAGCACAACTGGTTTGTCGTGACAAAGGCAACAAAGCTTAGTGATGAAAATCCAGATGTGTTTGACTTAAGTGACATTCAAAATGTTTTGGTAGAAATTGAAGAGAATAAGCGAGAACTTCATTTCACAAATAAGAAAGGGAAGACATGTTCCTATAAACCAGCAAGATACGAATTTACGTACCAATTCAAGGTAAATATTCAAATGAATCATCCATTCATCAAAATGATTTCTTTGAAGATTACCAAAGAGGATGTCAAGATCATTTCAGAAATGCAGGATAAAGAAGTAATGGTACAGTCAAACGAAAAGTATCAGGAATCTTTACAGGTGGCAAACGCATTAAAGGATGCGCTTGAATCATAATAATGCACAGAAAAGGAGGAATCATATATGGCGAATACATGTGCAATTTGTGGTGCAACAATTAATGTTTTACAATCACAGAAATTAATGGATGGAAATTATATTTGTACAAAGGGTTGTCGTGCAAAGGGATTAAAATATTATGATTATGTTCATTCAGATCTAGATAATGTCAAGGATCATATTCATCAAACTGAGGTGGGTACAAAGATTTGGCAAGATTTAATGGAACCTTTGAAAAAAACGCGTGATAAAAATCAAAAGATGCAGTCTTTTGGTCCTATTTATATTGCACCAAGTCTAGGTTTGATTGCGGTTATTGAAGCTCGTGGAGGTTTGTTTAATACAAAAATATATGCGTGTGTATATCGTCTAGAAAATCTTCAGATTTATAAAACCGAAAATATGCCAGCTAGAACGAGTGGTTCGGATAAAGATAAAAAGTGTGTTCACTTAGGCTTTGTACATACAAAAGGTTTAAATGATGTCTATATTCCATTTGATGATGAAACAAGATGCCATCAATGTGTAGATTATCTAAATAAATTGTTTGGCTTAGATGATTCATTTAGAAGTGGCATTAAAAAGTCTGTAACTCAATTTAAGGCAACAAAGAGTATGTGGGATTTAGCGAAAGCCAAAAAGAATGGAGAAAATTTAGAAGAAAAAGCGAAAGCGACAGTGGATGCGTTTGGGGCAACAATCATTGGAGATCGTACACAGTTTAAGGATGCAGCCGATCAAGCTCTAGCTGGATATGACTTGGATTAAGCTTTGTTCGGTCTTGTTTCTTAGTTTGAATCTAATGTTTACAGGTTGTAAATCACAACCTAATGAAGAGGTATATATTTCAGATTTCTACAATATTCATGAAGAATATAAGGATGCATGGGGAAATGTTGGTAAGTATGACATTTCCTTACCTTATATTCATTGTGATTCAAAGAGCGCAAAGAAATTGAATCAGACAATCAAAAATGAATACAAGGATTTGGTAGATTCTTTAGATGAGGCAAAAGAAGAAGGGTATACGTTGCCGGACACAAAGGTTAGTTATGATGTGTATACACATTCAAATCTATTGAGTTTAGTTATTAAGGAAGAAGTAGAGACGGAATATCCTAGGTATAAGGTGTATCATTTTGATTCTAAAACGAAGAAGCGTGTTTCGAATAAAAAGTTGTATAAGAAATATAAAATCAGTCAAAAAGATATGAAGGTATGGGCTGCACAGGCTTTTGATCGGGAATATGCCAATGAATATTATGACAATGTAAAGGAATTAAGAGCTCAAACAATTGGTTTGTTGCCTTCAAATCTGGATGTGTTTTACCACAAAGGAAAATTGAATGTATTGATTCCTGTCGCCACAAATTTTGGTTCTGGAACAAAGATGGTTTTGTATAGGCCAAGTCGCAAGAAGTCTTATAAGATAGAAGATTCTTCCACGTTTGACCAGATGACTATGACATTAAAGGATAATAAACTATCGCTTTACTATAGTGGAACGGATAAAACGTATAAGGTGCATGGTTGTTTTAATGAGTATAAACAAGTTCATGTGTATGAAATAGGTCCTGGTGTCACTTATGGTTTTGCGCTAACGACAAATGGTTTGGTGGAAGTGATTGCGATTGAGGATGGTTTGCCGATTGAGCGTGTTTGTAGTCAAGGACCATTATATGGGTTAGATAAAGTAAAAAGCCTTCGTAGTGGGCAGGCACTGACAGAAAATGATCAGTTGATTGATTTATTTGATGCATTGCAAAATCAGCCGTTAAAAAGTCTTGAGGGTACGTATACAAATGAGAGTGTAACACTTCAAATCGATGAGAATGGTTTGTATGCAATGCAGGATCAAGAGAATTCGCATTCTGGCCTATTGTTTAGTGTAGGTATGGAAGAAGATGGGTTTGTGTATGGATATGATGACTATAATCAACAAGTCTTATCGTATTGTAAAGTAATGCCGTTATATGAAAAATTAGAGATCAAAAATTTGTTTGATCATGACAAATTAGAATTGGAGTATCAATATGAATAATAAAAAATTGTTTGCGAGTGCACTAGCACTAAGTATGTTTTTTGGATTAACAGCTTGTTCAAGTGAAAAGCCGGAAGATACAAAGGTTGTAGAAAAGAAGGAAGAGAAAAAAGAAGAGAAGAAGGAAGAAAAGAAAGAAGAAAAGAAAGAAGAAAAGAAAGAAGAAAAGAAAGAAGAAAGTACGGATGCTGTATTAGTAAGAGAAATTTCGAGTAAGACATATACAGTCACAATTCCTGAGCTTACTTCATTCTATACACCAAGTAGAGATGGTTTAGAAGTTAAAACAGAAGTAAATGAACAACAAATCTCATATACGCTTGAAGATGAATTTGGTGATTTTAAAATGGCTATTTATGTAAACCCAATCAGTGCTGAGAGTGCAGAAGCCTATGCGAATCGTATTAATGAAGGATTCAAGGATGATGAATCGAAACAATATAAGCCTAGCACGGTGGGTGATTTCAGTGGCTTTAGAAAAGTGACTACAAGTGAAAATCCTAGCTTCAAATGTAAAGATAACTTGTTGTTGGATTTTGAAAGTGTGGATGGTTCTGCTGTAGTGATGTCTGTGACTGTAGAACAATTCAATGATACGGATACTGCGGATATGGAAGTAGCGATGAAAGCTATTTTGGGCAATATGAAAGTTGAGGTTAAGTAGTCATGAACACAAACTTTGTGAAGAGCTTATTAGTAATCGGAATGGGCTTGAGTTTAGCTGCTTGTTCATCGAATGATCCAGAGCCTAAAAAGGAAGATACAAAGGTTGTTGAAGCTAAAAAGGAAGAAAAGAAAGAGGAAAAGAAGAAAGAGAAAACAACGAATTTTGTGGTGAGTAAAAACTACAACAAGAAGTATGAGATCATCATCACAATGTCTCAAGATTTCACAACGATTTATACGCCAGCAGATGGTGTAGAGGTTACAGGAGAGATTGTCAATGATTCCTTTATTCGCTATAGCTTTGAAAATAAAGAAGCCGATACGAAAAAGATTGCGGCAGTTGAAGCAAATGCAGATGCGACAGCGGATGAAGTGGCTGAAACCTTCAATAAAGGTGAGGAAGATGAGAGTAAGCTTTATAAGCCTTATCAAGTGGGTGACTATATAGGTGTAAATAAGATTTCGGATTATTCTTATGATGATTATGTAACGTACAATATGTATTTCAATTTGGATCGAGATGGTTTTAAAGGAACAATTAAGGTTGTTGTTGAAAAGCTAAAAGCGGAAGCGGATGATTCGGATACAGAAGCTATTATTACTGCAATTTTGGATAATGTAAAAGTTGAAAAGAAGAAATGTGAGTAAGCCTATGAATCATAAGCTAGCTAAGATCTTGCTTGCGCTAGGTATAGGCTTAAGCCTAGTTTCTTGTGCAAAAAAGCCAGAAGAACCAAGGCCTTCACAAGTGAAAAAAGAAGAGAAGGTAAAGATTGGCGAAATGACTGGAGTCGCACAAATGAATGGCTATTTCATTAAGATGACGATGCCAGATTTATTGTCGGTTTATACACCGAAACAAGAAGGCTTAGATATATCGGGTAAGCTAGAGGGTGGTCGTATCATTAAATATGATTTACATTCGGATGATCGTACGTATATCACGCGAATTTCAATTGATTGCGATTATCGTAAGGCGGCCAAGGAAACGGCGGATGTCTTGAATGCAGGTTTTGAAGATGAAGCAGATCAATATAAGGAATTTACGATTGGTAAGTATTCGGGTTACAAGAAAACAACGGTATATGATTCGTCTGATAAAACCTATTCTAAGATGTTGATCGATTATCCGGTTGGTGAAGATAATGTTGTCTTACAAATTTATGTAGAACAAGAAAAAACCAATGATTTGGATGAGGTAACACTTGCTGTATTGGATAATATCGTTGTTGAAATTTGTATGGAAGAGTAGGTGATAAGAGTGAAAAGGAATAAGTTATTAACTGGCTTCTTAGTTTTGGGTATGGGACTAAGTTTAGTGGCTTGTTCATCAAATGAGCCAGAGACTAAGGTAGCTGAAGAAAAGAAAATAGAAGAGACTAAGGCAATTGAAGAAAAAGAAGAAAAGGTAAAAGAAGAGAAGAAGGAAGAAGAAAAGGCTAAGGCAGCTGAGGAAGAAAAAGAAAAGGATAGTACGATTATTAGTTATGCGAATAAAAAGGTAAGAGTTACTTTACCTAAAGATTTGACTTCTTTCCATACGCCTGCTAGAGAAATTTCTAGATATAGCTATATGGAAGAATCGAATGTTCTTGGTTATTCATTGTATGCGAAAGATCGTACGTTCACCATTCATTTCTCAATTGGAACGGATGGCTGGGATTCAGCAGAGGCTGCCAGTATTTCTCACAACAAGGTTTGTAAGGATGAAACAAAAATGTATGAGCCATGTACTGTGGGTGAATATTCTGGATATAAGTATGTGGTGACAAGTGATAAATCGATTGAATATCATTATGTGCTTGATTATCCAGTGGATGGTCAAGATGTCGTACTAACCATTCGTGAAGAATTACGTGATGATGACGATACTTCCTTGTTAGAGCCATTGTTGCTGGATGTGGTACATAATTTAAAGATTGAATTAATAGGAGAATAATATGAATGGGAATAAGTTATTAACCGGCTTCTTAGTTTTGGGTATGGGACTGAGTTTAGTGGCTTGTTCAAGTGATAAACCCGAGCCTAAAAAAGAAGAGGCTAAGGTAGCAGAAAAGAAGAAAGAAAAGAAAAAAGAAGAGAAGCAAATCGATACGCAGGATCGAACGGCTAAATTGAGTGTTCCCGAAGATCTGTCTCCTTATTTTACTTCATCTAGAGAGGGTGTAGGTAAAATGGAGAGTATGTTAAAGGATAATGGTTCGATTGTCTATAAGTGTTTAAATGAAGAGAATAAGTATGAGTTGAATGCTGAAATTAAATTGTTGTCGTCTAGCTCTGCTGAAAAGAGTGCGGATCTACAGAATTCAATGTATGGTGAAAATGACGAGGATAAAAAGTATAAGCCTTGTACGTTTGAGGGCTTTGATGCGTATAGTCACACCATCAATCTGGGTACAGTTGAAAATACTAGACTTCATTATTATGTAGATTATCCAGTCGAGGATATCAATAAGGTCGTTTCTATTGAGATCAACCAGAAGAATGATAAAGAAAAGGATACTTCTGATTTAGAACCTTTTGCGAAGGCTATCATTAAGAATATGAAGCTCGAAAAGGTGAAGGAAGAAAAGAAAGAGGAAGTAAAGAAGAAAGTTAAAGAAGAGAAGGTGGATGAAAACAGCAAGGAAATTGTTGGTGAATCGTCTCGTGCAAAATTAACTTTACCAAGGGATTTGACTTCGTTCTATACGCCAAGTGAAAAGTATGACACGATCAAGGGTGAGCAAGATAAGGGAAACATTGGTTATGCATTAAGTCGAAAAGATCCAGATCGTTCAATATACGTAAACATATGTACGGATTCAAGTGATACGCTTGAAGAGGCTATCGTCTTCCATAATGAACATTTAAGTAAAGGAGAAGAGCCATTCACAGAGTATACATTGGGTGAATATTCTGGGTATCGTTCTATGAGCTACACGAATTATTGGAATAGTGCCAATGATACAACGTATACGTATAAGTTAAGTTATCCAGTAGGCGATAAAAATGTGATCTTGTCATGTTCTGTAACACTTCGTGATAATTCGGATGATACGACAGGATTAGAAGATATATTATTGGCGGCTTTGCAGCAATTGAAGGTAGAAATTAAATAATAATAGGAGAACATAATATGAAAAATAATAAGTTATTAACAAGTCTGTTTGTGCTTGGTATGGGCTTAAGTCTAGTTGCGTGTGGTGCAAGTGATGGTGGTACGACTACAAAGACGGATGGTACAAAAACGGTAGAGAAGAAAGAGGAGCAGAAGTTTGCGGATCGAAAAGATTATGAATCGGAGGGTCTAGCTTGTAATTTTAAATTGCCAAACTTGGATTCTTTCTATTTGGTGAAGGGTTTAGAAAAGCCTGTTTACAATACGGAATTATCACTTGGAAGCATAAAATATGAAGTTCGTGATGATTATCTTCCGGCTCTTCTAGTATATGTAGGAGACGATGCATTCGCAGAATGGAGTGATGGATATACTATTGAGGAACTTGCGACAAAAGATTTGAATGGGGAAGCTGAATATACAGAGACAAAAGTCGGTGGCTATAGAGCTTTAGTTGCAGATTTATCGGATGAGGATAATTTAAAGAAAGAATACTATATTGAACATCCAGATCTTCCAAATGGAATCGTTTGTATTGAAGTCTGTGAATATGATGATAACGATATTTCAGATGAATTGGCAGAAGCGATTATTAAAGAGTTCAAAGTTGTTGAACTTTTAGATGTTGAATAATTGAACTTGTATGAATAAGACACGATTTAAATGACAGGAGGTTTGTACTTGATGTCTAATCAGAATCGTGAGTATGGCAAAAGAAAAGAGTTGAATGTGCAGAGCTTAGCTTGTACATTCACTCTACCTAATATAGATGCTTATTTTCGTGTGAATGATGAGCGTGTTACGTATAAAAGTAAAGTTGTTGCTTCAGGGGTAATGTATCGCATTTTTGGTCAGAATACGGATATTTTAGTGTTTGTGGATACTATTCCTTATATTCGAAACAATGCGATGTCTTATGATGAAGTGGTTCGTGTAGAGTTTGAAAGTCTAAAGTATGATGTTTTAGACATACTTTCTTATAAGGTGAGTGTGGCTGAGGAATTCGAAGAGCTAAATATAATAAAAAGAACATATTTGGTGGATATGCCAAGTATGAATAGTGGTGTACTAAGAATCGAGATTTCGAGTAATGTGGATGTCTTTGATGGTTTGGTACAAAAAATAGTCAATGAATTAAGAATCCAATCAATGGATACATGGGAAGAGGTGTAGTATATGGGATTAATTCGTGCTGGTGCTGGAGCTGTTGGTTCTGTTTTTGGAGATCAATGGAAGGAGTACTTTTATTGTGATGCATTAGAGCAGGATGTATTGGTTCGTAAGGGTTCTAAAAGGACGGGTAAAAAGTCGAGTAATAAAGGAAGTGACAATATCATTTCAAATGGTAGTGTGATTGCGGTTGCGGATGGTCAATGTATGTTGATTGTTGATCAGGGTCGTGTTGTTGAGCTTTGTGCAACGCCAGGAGAATTTGTGTATGATTCTTCAAGTGAACCTTCCATCTTTGCGGGAAGTTTAGGTCAGAGTATTAAGGATTCTTTCTCAACAATGGCTAAGCGTTTCACTTTTGGTGGAGATACGGCTAAGGATCAAAGAGTGTATTATGTGAACACAAAAGAAATGGGCGAGGTTCTTTATGGAACGGCGACTCCAATTCCATTTAGAGTGGTTGTGAATGAAGAATTGGGCTTCAAGTTGTCTGTGAAATTGCGTTGTAACGGTAACTTTACATATCGTGTGGCCGATCCAATCTTATTCTATACGAATGTTTGTGGGAATGTGGCAGAGGATTTTGAGTCTGAAACCATTGAGGGCAAACTTAAGGGTGAATTGATGACGGCTTTACAGCCTGCCTTGGCAAAATTAAGTGCGGATCGTGTGATGTATTATGAGATTCCAGCCCACACAATGGATGTTGCGGCAGCTTTAAATGATGAGTTGAGTGATATTTGGCGTGCTAAGCGTGGCTTGGAAGTTGTATCTTTCAATATTAACTCTTTGAGTATTCCTGAGGATCAAGAAAAGAAGATCACGGAGTGGGAAGAAAATGCGATGACGATGAATCAAACGGTTGCGGCAAGTCGTTTGGTTGGTGCCCAGGCTACAGCTATGAAGGATGCTGCCAATAATGCGTCTGGTGCCATGACTGGATTTATGGGTATGGGTATGGTCATGAATCAGGGTGGTATTAGTGCGCAAAACTTATATGTGGCTGGTGCTGCTGCTCAACCAGCTCCTGATCCAACTCCAACACCGACTCCTGCACCTACGCCGGAGGCAAAGGCAGATGGCTGGACTTGTCCAACTTGTGGACATCTAGCAAGTGGTAAATTCTGTCCAGAGTGTGGAACGCCTAAGCCTAGTGTTGAGGGTTGGGCTTGTCCGACTTGTGGTACTGTAAATAAGGGTAAATTCTGTACAGAGTGTGGTGCAAAAAAAACGGCACATGAACCGTTGTATCGTTGTGATAAGTGTGGTTGGCAACCTGAGGATCCGCATCATCCACCTAAATTCTGTCCGGAGTGTGGTGACCCATTTGATGATAATGACATAGAAAAGTAGAGGGTTTTAATTATGAGTACTTTACAAGAGTTTAAATGTCCTTGTTGTAATGGTTCCATTTCGTTTGATACAAAACTTCAGAAGATGAAGTGTCCTTATTGTGATACAGAATTTTCTCTGGAAACACTTCAGCAATATGATTCTGTAAAGATTGAGGAAGAAGATCAATTTGAGTGGGATGTGAAGCCAGGCCAAGAGTGGGCTGAAAATGAAACTGATGGATTATTGACATATGTTTGTAATTCGTGTGGTGGTGAAATTGTTGCGGATGAAAATATGGCGGCTGCATCTTGTCCGTTTTGTGGAAGTCCGATTGTCGTAAAGGAAAAATTGGGTGGTATCTTAAAGCCGGATTTAGTGATTCCGTTTAAATTGGATAAAAAGGCGGCTAAGGAAGGTTTGAAACAGCACTATAAGGGTAAGACTTTATTGCCTAAAGAATTCAAATCCGAAAATCATATTGAAGAAATCAAAGGTGTATATGTGCCTTTCTGGTTGTTTGATGCGGATGCCGATGGTGAGGTTCGTTATAATGTGACAAAGGTTAATATGTGGTCGGACTCAGAATATGATTATACGGAAACCAAATACTATCGTTTATATCGTAAAGGACATGTAAGATTTGAAAACATTCCGGTAGATGGTTCGAGCAAGATGCCAGATGATATGATGGAGTCTATTGAGCCTTATGACTTAAAAGATGCGGTGGATTTTCAGACGGCTTATTTAGCAGGTTTTTTAGCTGATAAATATGATGTGGATGCCGATTCAAGTATTGAGCGTGCCAATACACGTGTAAAGAAGTCTACGGAAGATGCGTTTATGACCAATTGCGGTAAGTATGACACGGTTACTTGTGAGGATAGTGCAGTTCAGATTCAAAATGGTACGGCAAAATATGCGTTGTATCCAGTGTGGATCTTAAATACGAAGTGGAGGGGTGAAAACTACAGTTTTGCGATGAATGGTCAAACGGGTAAATTTGTAGGGAATCTTCCAGAAAATAAGAGCCTAGTTTACTTATACTATGTAGTGGTTACGCTTCTTGGAAGTGTTTTAGCTTATATCGTAATATTGATTATGAGTTGGGGAAAGTAGGAGGTTGTATATGAAAAAACTTAGTATTTTATGTTCATCTCTTCTACTTGCACTTATGATGTGCTTCCCGGTTTTTGCGAGTGAAGATCTAAGATATGTAGAGGATAATGCAGGCTTATTAACTGCAAGTGAACAGCAGGAATTAAATGATACTTTAACTGAGATCAGTGAAAGACAAGGTGTAGATGTTGCCGTAATTACAGCGGATGATATGGGTGATCAATCCATAGAAGACTACGCAAAAGCGAAGTATGATGAGCGTGGTTATGGTGATGATGGTGCTTTATTGGTTGTCAATATGGAAGTTCGCAAGTGGTGGATGTCTACTTATGGAAAAGGTACTTCAGCTATTTCATCAGATGCGATTCAAGCGATTGGTAGTGAGTTTGCGCCTTATTTAAGTAGTGGAAAATATGCGGATGCGTTTGAAACATACGCAAGACTTTGCGATGACTATATTACTAGAGCACCTAATCTTTCTGAAGAGTATGCGCAAGCTTTAAGTGGTCTTACTTCATTACAAGATGGACTAAGATTTGTGAATGATGATGCGCGTTTACTGACTGAGGATGAAAGAAAAGAGTTAAATGATACTTTAACTCAAATTGGTAAGCATCAAGGTTTAGATGTTGCGATATTGACTACAAAAGATACGGGTGGTAAGGCACTTCTTGATTATGCGATGACGATGTATGAAGCGCTTGAGTATGGTCAGGGTAAAAATAAAGATGGAATTCTTTTAGTTGTCAACATGGAAACTCGTAAGTTCTGGATGGCCACTCATGGTTATGGTATTACAGCCTTTACGGATGCCGGAATTAGTTATATTAGTGAAAAGCTAGGTCCTTCTTTTAAGAAAGAGAAGTACATGAAGGCTTTTACAACGTTTGGTAGTCTTTGCGAAAAGTTTGTAGAAAAGGCACATAATGGTAGCCCTTATGATGTTGGAAATATGCCTTTTAAATGGCTTCCATGGTATTGTGTACCAATTTCTCTTTTAGTAGGTTTTATTTGTGCAGTATTTGTGGTTAGTAAAAAGCGTGAACAACTTCATTCTGTCAGCTTTGAAGACAAGGCACATAACTATATGAAGAAAAATACGTTGAAGATGAAAGAGTCTCATGACTACTTCTTGTATCACACAATAACTCGAACTCGAATCAAATCTGACGATGATGATAGTTCGAGCGGAGGAAGTAGCACATTCACTAGTAGTAGTGGCGACACATATGGTGGTGGTGGCGGTAGCTTCTAATGCCGCTGAAATGCAGGATCAAACCCCTGCATTTTCCACTTTTAATAATATAGGGAATACGGCTTATTCAGACAATATGAATCAATGGTTGAGTTTACTATTGATGAGTGGATTTGTGTTGGCTTTGGGTATGAAGAAAAGATTAAACAAATAAGATCAAGGCTCCTTTTAAGGAGGGAGCCTTATCTCTTAAAATCAGTATAATTGAAGTCTTATAGTGATTTTAAGGGGTATGTTTTGTCTACCTTAAATAATTAAAGGAGAGAGGAGGTTTTGAGACAATTCCGTTACCTATTCGGGAATAATAAGTAAATGGGTGATATGAAAAATGGAATAGGAGTTGATAATCTATGAAAAAGAGTTGGACGAGTGTGGGGCTGAGTCTTTGTAGGATTTTATCTTTAACTCCGATTACGGCAATTTATGTAGATGAAGTGGATACTCAGAATGATTTGATTGAACAAGAGGTGTTTACTGTATGAGTAAAAAAAGAGTGATCGCTTTGGTCATTTCAATCGTTGTGGTTATATTCGATATATATACAGTAAGTCTTGGCAGTCAGGGACCTGGAGATGTGTAAGCTGTTTCGGGTGAGCTGACAATGATTAAAGGAGCATGCGATGAAGACTTTGATATTTATGTTGACAGTCCTGTTCTAATAAGAAAAGTTGAAATGTACCAGTATGTTGAGGACAAAGATAAAGAAGATGTCGTTACAACTGATTTTTCGGATAAGCATGAGCCAATGCAGAAAACCGATGAAGGCACGCTTACAAATCCAGATTTTCCAGATGATGTGAAATCCGAAATTTTCTACGGTAAGGTGCAAATCGGAGATAGCGGACTGTATTTATCGGATGAGATACTGGAAAAATTTAGTTATAAGGGATATATCAATCTAGAAAACCAACCGGAAAAATTACCTGTTGGAGGACTTGCAGATGACGGAAGCTATCTCGGCTTAGAACCTTTGGATGATTATACCTACTGCACACCGTGCGGAGAGTATTATGAGGTTGGTGATTTGCGTGTTACTTGGTATGCTGTTGATTCTGCAGCCTTGACAGGTATCTATACAGCTGTCGGCGGTGTGAAAGACGGAGTCATCGGCGATGACGAGCATCTTACAGATCTTTATGATAAGGAAATTGGCCTTGAAGAGTTTGCTGACAGTTTCAAGAGCGGTAATCAAACCTTCGGGATCGCATTGATTGTAATCGGTCTTATCCTGATTCTTATTTGTGTATTACCTTTGTTTAAAAAGAAAAAGAAGGTTACCGCGTAAGTAAAATCAGAAAAAAAGGAAGATTGGGAAAATTAGCGGCTATGGATAACCTAGAGGATATGACCGATGATGAAGCAATTGAAAGGCTTGAAGCGATGGACAAAGATAAATAACGTTTATTTTGCGAAAGTACGAAATGTTGAAAGGAGAAAGCTATGAGAAAATTTATTGTTGATACAGATACAGCCTCTGATGATGCTGCGGCGCTTATGATTGCTGCATTGAGTAAAGAGATTGAACTCCTTGGTGTGACGATTGTGGCTGGAAATGTAGGTCTTAGGCAGGCTGCAGATAATGCTCTGATGACTCTTGAGGTATGTGGAAGTGAAGCTCCGGTCTATCTGGGTGCGAAGCGTCCGCTGTTCCGTGAAAGACACGACACGATCAGTGTTCACGGAAAAGATGGCATGGGTGACTGTGATATCATCCATCCGAAACGCTCACCAGAAGTTAAACGTGCTGTGGAATTTATTCTGGAGCAGGTGGAACATTATCCGAATGAAGTGGAGCTCATTGCGCTGGGACCTGCTACAAATATCGCGCTGGCGATTCTGACCGATCGTGAGATCATGTCTAAGGTGAAACACATCTGGTCCATGGGCACACCGGGATTTGGCTTCGGAAATGCAACACCGGTTTCAGAATTTAATGTATTTATTGATGCAGAAGCCTATGCTTTGATGCTGGATCTTGGTATTCCGGTGACGATTGCCGGATTTGATCTCTGCACTGGCGATATCGGTCTGGATCGTTATGAACTGTCCTATCTGGCACATGGCTCCAAACCGGCACAGTTCCTGGAGCGGGCAACCTCCAAGCTGCTTAAGTTCAACCTGGATACCGGAGGAGTACATCTGGTGGATCTTCCAGATGCAATTGCCATGGCGGCTGCAGTATGGCCGGAATTTGTTCAGGACAAAGTGGCATGTCATTGCTACTGCTGTACCGAGCCGGGGCACGCCTATGGTCAGGTGATCTTCTATCAGAAAGGGCGTACCTATGAGGCGATGCCGGAGATCAGCCGGTTTAATGCACAGGTCATTAAAAAAGTAGATGAGAAGCTGTTCACAGAGCGTTTTATGGATCTGCTGATGATAGAAGGAGGAAAAGAAGCATGAAAAATCTGAAAAAGCTGACGATTCTTCATTCTAACGATATGCATGGAGATTTCCTAGCGGAGAAAGTAGATGACAAGCTGACGGGTGGTGTGTCCATGCTGTCAGGGTATGTAAATCAGGTGCGTCACGAAGAAGAAAATGTGTTATATGCAATTTCCGGAGATATGTTCCGGGGTTCTGTTATTGATAGTGAGTATCGAGGCATTTCCACAATTGAAATCATGAATCTGCTATCTCCGGACGTGGTGACGCTGGGCAACCATGAGGTGGACTATGGTGTTGCGCATCTGCTCTTTATTGAGAAGTGTGCCAGGTTTCCGATTATCAATGCCAATATGTATCTGACGAACAATCAGGTCCGTCTGTTCCGTTCCCACATTATCAAGGAAGTTGACGGAATGAAAGTATTGTTTATCGGAATACTGACAAAAGAAGTATTGAGTCAGACCAAACAGGATACACTGCTCGGTTCTCTGCTGGATGTACATGAAGCAGCGGACGAAGTCGAAAAAATATGTAATGCTTACCAGACAGAGGACATTGACTTTACGGTACTTCTGACTCACATCGGTTTTGAAGCGGATAAGAAACTGGCTGCATTGCTGGATCCGAATTGGGGAGTGGATATTATTATTGGCGGACACAGCCATACGTTGCTGGAAAAGCCGGAAGTAGTGGCTGGCATTCCAATCGTGCAGGCAGCCATGGGAACCGATCAGGTCGGACGATTTGATATTATGGTGGATACGGATAATAATTGCATCGACAGCTATACCTGGAATCTGATCCCAATTGACGAGGATCACTGTCCGAGAGATATTGAACTGGAAAAGGTGATTCAGAAATACAAGGATCAGACCGATTCTAAATATTGCCGTGTTGTGACACGATTTGCAGACCGTTATACGCATCCGGCACGAAATCAGGAGACGCTGCTGGGTAAGCTGCTTGCCGATGCGTTTAAGGATGTGCTAGGTGTGGATATCATGTTTTTGGGTTCTGGAAGTATTCGAGATGAGGAACTTGGACCAATCGTACAGTATCGGGATCTTTTGCAGGTATTCCCATATAATGATGAGATCTATCGAATCTGCGTGACCGGAGAACAACTACGAAGAATGGTGAAACGTATTCTTCGGAACGAAGGAGATCATGCGGAATATTATCAGTTTTCCAGAGGCTTCCGGATTGAATTTAATCAGAAAGAACAAGAACTGATCAGTTTGTCTTTCAATGGATATGAGGTTCGGGATAATGATCAGTACAAGTTGGGGCTGCAAAGTTTCCACCTGAAAAATATACAGGATTTCCTGGATGTGAGTCTGGAAGAAGTTACTGCGATCAAACGTCCGAAAATCATTTCTACAAAATCTACAGATGTACTGGAAGAGTACTTCAGTCAGTATGAACTGATTCGTGTTTCGAATGAACAGAGATTGATTCTGCGGTAAAATGTCTGCACGAAAGTACGATGTGGAACGCATAAGGGAACAGATATAATATTAATATAAATTGAAAGATTAACGAAAGTAGCGTAGGAAGTTGAAGAAGATTGCAATCAGAATACAGAACAGTCTTCAAGCCGAAGGAGTTCTATCAGCGCTGAAGAAGAATGGCGATTTTATTCCATACAAACTGTCTACATCTAAGACGTCGGATATTATTGTGGACTGTAAGGCATTAGAGCCGGATATTGTTCTGATGGCGGTGTCATATTTACCGGAAAAAGCCATAGAAAACAGTCTTGCTATCAGCAACGCAATTCGTGATGAACATCCGAAGTGCAAAATTGTTTTCTTGCGTGATGAAAATTCATTTCCGGAGCTTGCTGAAAAGATAGTATCTGACAAGCAGGATAAAAAAATCGATACATTCTTCTACTCTTCAACTGATGGAAAGTATTTAGCAGCAGTTCTTTCTTCTCTGTAGAGCCTGAAAAAGGAATCTGGCAACGAGGTGTATCAGAGAAAGAAACAGGACTATAGGACGAAAAAAGATGCAGAAGAAGGAGGAAAATTATGGGATTATTTGGAAAGAAAAAGAAAGAGGCAGAGCAATGCCCAATTTGTGGCAAGAAAATATCATTTTTTTCGGGGTTAGTAATCTCGGACGGTACCATCTGTGATGACTGTGAGAAAATGGTTAGAGCTCAGTTTGATATCGAAGAATACTGGAAAAATTACGGCTGTTGCGAATGGAACCGGACGACAAGCGATCCGCTGAAAGCCATGACAGTCGAAGAAATCAAGGAGATGATCAATGAAAAGAAAGCAGAGCAGACGCAGGTAGTGGAAGAAATTGGCGGTGACTACGCAGCAATCGCAAAGGTGGAGAAAACATTCAGCATCGCTCCGAAGGTTACGGATGTGGGACTGAAACGTGCAAAGGCTTTGAAAAATAAAATTGTTGCCACAAGCTATATTATGTCAGGCGAATTCAGCAGAGGCGATGAGGTGACGGTTTCATTAGATGGTGCAAATATTACTACGACGATTCTGGATGTCATCGAATGTAGTTCAGCAAGTACATTTAAAACAGCGCTGAATGCTAATTTTGGAAAGCACAAGGCTCAAGAAGGGATCAGTGCCTGGATCATTCTGGATGTAATGGGAGGAGTAGACGAAGGCGCTCTGATTAAGAAATAAACTGTTGATTGCCAAATTAATTGAATATGAAAACCATAATCTAATCACATTAAATGAAAAAGTCATAGCACAAGTTTGAATAAAATCTATTCAAATTATGTGTTATGACTTTTATAATATTTTCTATAGAAAGTGAGAAAAAGAAAATGATTGAAAATGAAATAACTTTCAGCGTACTTCTTGAAGTTTTCAAGGCAAGTGAATCGAGCCAAAAGAAGTGAAATGGCTATGGTATCCATGTATTCCGTTTGGTAAGGGTACGCTGTTGCAGGGCAATCCTGGCGATGGAAAAAGCAAGTTCATACTTTCCGTTGCCGCCCCGCTCTAAAAGGGCGAACCTCTGCCTTTTACCGAAGCAGAAGAAAACGATCCTTTAACTAACATCTGTTAGACAAGGGAAAATGATGCAGAGGATACGGTAGTATCTCGAGTTAATTCTGCTGGTGGCAACGGAGCAAACCTTAGCTTCATCAAGGAAGGTGAGTCTTTATCTTTTGGGGATAACCATATATAATACGTGAAGGGATGAGGCGTTTTTGTATTAAATTAAAATTAGGGAAAAGGCATGTGAAATACGATGATGAAAAATAACTATATAAAACAAAAAAGAAAAGATCAAAATCCGGTAAATCATTGGAAAATTTTTGAGGGACGGTTGGTATTCCTTCTGGCAATGGTGATTTTGTTTGTTGCTACATATACTTGTATTTTACAACAAGTATATACCAATACTGCTTTGAAAACAGAAATTGAACGAGATATTTCCAGTGCAGATGCGGTTCATAAGCTGGTCAATAACAGACTGGGACGAAAAGATTTTAATGAAATAAAAAGTAAAGCTGATGAGAATACAGAACTATACAAGAATATGTCGACATATATGAATGAAATCAGAACACTGAATTCTACGAGATATATTTACACAGCAACCAGAAATGAAGATGGTAGATTGATTTACGTTGTAGACGGACTGGATCCAGCGGCTGGTGACGTTAGACATCCAGGAGATCCGATTGAAAAGGAGATGGTTCCTTATATAGAAAAAGCACTTTCTGGAAAAACAGTATATTCTCAGGATATTGTTGATACAACATGGGGGCCTATTTTTACAGCCTGTTATCCTGTGACCGCTGAAGATGGATCTAATGAAGTGATAGGTGCTTTCTGCATAGAAATGGATATGCAGAAAGCGTATGGAATGGTTGAGAAGACGAATAAGCTAAGTATTGTACTGGGATGCATTACAGCGTGTATTTTGTTAATATTATGTACCTGTGGATATTCTGCATATAAGAAGCAAAAAGAAAATGAGCAGAAACAGCAAAAACTGTTGCAGGAAGCTGCAAGACTGGCCGATTCAGCTAATAAAGCAAAATCAACATTTCTGTTTAATATGTCTCATGATATTCGTACCCCTATGAATGCAATCATTGGATATGCAGAATTGGGAGAGAAACATTTAAAGGAGCCAACTATATTAGAGGATTACTTTGAAAAAATATTATTGTGCGGAAAGAAAATGCTGCATTTGATTGATAACATTCTAGAATTAGCACGAATTGAAAACGACAAAGCAACGCTGGATGAAACAATAACAGATGTTTCTAAAAACTTTGATTTATGTATTGATATGTTTAGAAAACCGATAGAAGAAAAACATCAAACACTGAAAGTCAATAAGAACATTCGATATCCATACTTGTATATGGATGATGCAAGATCATCTGAAATTACGATTAACATTTTGAGTAACGCTGTGAAATACACGGGTGAAGGTGGTAACATAAGCTGTACATTGAACCAATATCCCGGCGAAAAAGAAGGCTGGAGTGTATTAGAGCTTATCATAGCAGACAACGGAATCGGAATGTCAGAAGAATTCCAAAAACATATTTTTGAATCATTTTCACAGGAACGATCTTCGTCAGACAGCGGAATAGAAGGTAGCGGACTTGGCATGGGAATCGTGAAGAAACTGGTGGATTTAATGAATGGCAAGATCACAGTTCAAAGCAAACCGGGAGCAGGTTCTACTTTTACAATCACGCTTCCATTAAAAATAGCAAATGCGGAAGATAGGAATCCGAAACATGCAGACGGTCAGTTGAATATCAAAAAACTGGAAGGAAAAAGGATTCTTCTGGTAGAAGATAATGACTTGAACGCAGAAATTGCAACGGAACTTTTGACGGAAGAGGGAATCATGATAGAAAGAGCGGAGAACGGCGTTGCATGTATTGATATGATTAACAAAGCAAAGCAAAATTACTACAGTCTGATTCTGATGGATATTCAGATGCCGATTATGAACGGATATGAAGCATCCCGGAGAATTCGAGAACTGAAAGATGGTAACAAATCGCAGATTCCAATTGTTGCAATGACAGCAAATGCGTTTGAAGAAGATAAGAGGATGGCTTTGGCAAGTGGCATGAATGATCATGTCGCAAAACCAATAGATATGAATGTATTATTGCCGACTATTATGAAATATATGTAAAGGAAGAAAGAAGAACACTGATTTTGCAGTCAGTGTTTCAGACTGTTGACAAAGTAACTGTCGACAGTCTTTTTAAAATCTGATAGAATATC
>ENA-OPDW01000789-OPDW01000789.1-human-gut-metagenome-genome-assembly--contig:-NODE-789-length-22247-cov-4.972603_pt1 | contig 22247 bp, 20 predicted proteins | sample MGYA00241264_ERZ501508 | MGnify/ENA primary metagenome ERZ501508 (study PRJEB25962, sample SAMEA2042575) | human gut metagenome | biome: human gut; feature: human-associated habitat; material: faeces...
AATGCTTCCTTTCCATAGTAGTCATCTGCATTGATAACTGCAAATGGCTCATGCAGAACTTCTTTACAGGCATGAACAGCATGTCCTGTTCCCCATGGTTTAGTACGTCCTGTAGGAAGCTCCACTCCTTCTGGAAGTTCACTTAATTCCTGGTATGCGTAAGCAATCTCCACATCAAGATTGTTGCAAATCTTTTCGATACGGTCACCGATTGCTTCTTTAAATGCGTCCTTAATATCTTTACGGATAATAAAAACAATTTTGTTGAAGCCTGCTTCTATCGCATCATGGATAGAATAATCCATGATAATCTCTCCATTTAACCCAACCGGAGCAAGTTGTTTGATTCCACCGCCGAATCGGGAACCGATTCCGGCAGCCATGATAACTAATGTTGTTTTCATCTTTTCCCTCTGTAATCCTCAGTTACACTTTTTCTCTTCTGTAAATTTTTTGAATAACTCCATATCAAAATCTTTTGCTTATTATTTTCTTATCATGTATTTTTATATAAACTTTTTAGAAGAACTTAAATTTGTATTATTTTTATTAATCCCTCTGGAAAATGTCTCTTGTATATACCTTCTCCTGTACATCATCAAGGCAGCTATCATAACGGTTTGCAATGATTGCCTGGCTCTGTGCTTTAAATTCATCTAAGTTATTTACTACCTTACTACCAAAAAAGATTGTTCCATCTTCAAGTGTTGGCTCATAAATGATTACGGTTGCTCCTTTTGCTTTAATACGCTTCATAACTCCCTGAATACTACTCTGGCGGAAGTTATCCGAGTTGCTCTTCATTGTCAGTCTGTACACACCAACAACAACTTCATGCTCTTTATGTACGTCATAGCAGTCACTTGCCTCATATCCACCTGCAATTTCTAATACACGATCTGCAATAAAATCTTTACGTGTGCGATTCGATTCTACGATTAATTAATACACAATCCCCTTTTTTTATTATACTTCCAAGTGGATTCCATTCTCTTAATCCATAATGTGAATCATCTAATCCTAATAGATGAAAATTCTGTCTTACAGCCTCATATACATCATTATTTTCTTCCGCAATATTCTTTCCCTGATATTCAGGATAATTTTTACTAGGTCTAAATAAGTTCTTTTTATCTGGATAACTTATATTATCCATTTTATACAATCCAATTTGAATATCTTCCATAATTTATATCTCCTAAAGTTTTATCCAACTTCCAAGTAAATAGTCATATTTTTCAGGTTCAAACTCTTCAAAACCACTTCCAGGATAAAAAGTTATCTCTCCAAAATAGACCTTTCCGTTTATTTCATAAAAATCTATTCTAACAAACTTTATATTTTCCGACAGTTTCTCGGCTAATTCAACCATCTCTGTGTAATTTTCAGGCTTTTTTATCTCCACTGGATTTCTAGGATAATGTCTTTCAAAAGGCATTGGTTTCCACTTATCATCATAAAAATTAACACATAAACCATCTTTCAAATTTCTATTAGAACAAACAAAGGAACATTTAACTTTTCCATTAAAACACATTAATTTATAATCTTTAAGCTCCGTTTTTGATTCATCTACCATATATTCTTCTGCTATAATTCTTGGTTTCACATTTTTATAAGGATATTCTCTTCCCACCTTATAAAAATTTTTCTTCATATTTTTAGATAGTTTCTTTTTTGCTGCAATAAAATCGAAAGTATCCTTATCATCACAAATCACTACACCTCCAGAATCATGTGTGCATTTTAAAACAAATTTATTCGGAAGTGCTGAAAAGTCTATTTCATCAAATGAATTCCATACTCCTAATAATGGTATTAGATATTTTTCACCTATTATATCTTTTATATAACATCTTACATCATATTTATCTACTAATCTTGTCCGTTCATCAAAGTGTTCATTTAATTTTAACCACTGCAACTTTTCATTAAATCCTTGAGGATTTTTCCAGTTAATCTTGTGACCAATTCTAATTTTATACATTCTACTAAGATAAATTTTATCTGGTACTATTTCCCCAATTTTATGTTTCAGCAAATAGTATTCTATTTTTTCAGGATGTTTAATATAATCTACAATTTTTTTTCCATAAGACTTCATTACTATTCTCCTCGTATTACTATATTGTTCATTTCTTTGTAAACTTTAAGTATAATATTTGAACATATCTTTCTGCATTTTCTTTAATAATTATTTTCATATCAGGGAAAAGAGATAATACTCCAAAATATATTATAATACAAATTATGATAGATATAATTTCATATATCACCCCATTGTCACAAATAAATCGCAGACTAACTGAAGTTGCAATCATGGCTATACACGCAATCAATACAGGATATATGTTTTTTATAACTTTAATAAACGAAATTTTTGCAACTATATACACCGCAGTAAACTGAATTAAATACATTAAAAAAATAATCATGCACTGCGACAGACAAAGCATTTTGAAACCTTGTTTTGCTCCAAAAATTAATGTAGGAATCAAACATGTTAAATAAATCATTTGTACCAAAAATGAAACTTTCGGCTTTCCAAGTGCTCTATATACTTCACTATTAAAGTTATTGAAAATAACTGATAAAGCACTAACAAATCCCCACATACCAATAAATATTGTTGCTTCTTTCCATTGACTCCCTAGTAAAATGCTGGTTATTAAGTCTCTGTATAGAAATATTCCTATGCCCATCGGAATAACAATAATACTCACCATTTTTTGAAAATGATAAAACATTTTTTTAAACTCTTTTTTATCATCTTGTAATCGAGATAATGCTGAAAATAATACCGGTGTAACTGCACTCGTTATTAATGTAATAAACTGATTAACTGTAGAAATGGAAGTTTTATACAATCCAACATAATATGTACTTAAATACACTCCCACAAGAAAAGTTCCCATATAAGATGTTAACCAAATGGAAATCTGTTCTAGTAATGTCCACATGCTAAAAGACAACATTTCTCGTAATTTTCTTATATCAAAAAATAGATTGGGTTTCCATTTTGATCTACTTGTTAAAATAACTGCATTCACAATGTTTAAAACTAATGTTCCTATTATTAATGCCCAATAGCTTCTAAGAAAATATGCTAATGGTACTGTAACAAAAATTGGTACTGATACTCCAACCATTCTTACAAAAAATAAGGTCTTAAAGTTAAATTCTCTTTTATATAAAGCTGTTTGTATACTTGAAAATGATGTTACTGGCAAAACTGCAGATGCAATTGCCAAAACATTTCCTTTTCCCGGACTTCCAACTAAAACAGCTAAATAGTCTCTAAAAGAAAAAATTAATATCCATAAAAAAAGAGAAATACCTAAATTTGTCCAAAACGCAACTGTGGTACTTTGATATTTATCTTTTTCATCACTAAAATCATGTTGAATTAAATACTTTTGAAAACCTGCATCTGTAAACATATCAGCAAAACTAATTATCACATTTACAGTTGCTACTACCCCAAAAGCTTCTGGCGTCAATAATCTTGCTAATATCATGCTTGATACAGGTGCAATTAATTTTGCTAATAATTCTGAAATAGCAGACCACTTTGTTGCTGTGCCAATTGTCTTTTTTAAATCATTTTGCATACATCTTCATCCCTTAAATATTATTTTTTTATTAACATTCAAACTCATAAGAATAATTGCACCCATTATAGCCATTAAATAAATTTCCATATATGCATAAAACCTAATTGTTTCAACTTCAAAAACTAGGCAATATAAAATCAGAAGGAATACTAATCTAATTAAAAAATTAGTATTTTTGTTTTTATATGATTTATATAGTATAAAAACATAATACCAATAATAAGTTACAAATCCTACGATACCCAAATCAGCTAAAATCTCACCATAATTAGTATGTGAATATACAATAGTTCTAAAATTTAATTCACTGTACTGTGCGTATCTAAATGCATCAATTCCCCATCCTAATAAGGGTTTAGAATGAAATAAAGTCATTGCATTTACCAGATATGTTGATCTGTCTATTGTACTCATATCTGAACTATTAAGTCCCATAAATGCTTGTTGCAATCGTTCACCAAAAATTGCATTCAAAAATGGTACATTAAATATTAAAACAAGAGTAACTAAAAACAGCATTATCAAAACCAATATATTATGTACACGTTTATTTAAAGAAGGTTCTGAAATCCCATATAATACTACAAAAAATGCTAGTACCATTAACGCACCTCTGGATCCTGTACAAATAACAGAAAAAATATTAATAATTATTACAATATAATTATATTTTTTCTTTTTTTCCATTTTATTAAGAATAAATGCGATAACCGCTGCAATTGCTGAAAGATGACCAATTTCATTACGCCACTGATTTGTTATACCACCATATCCAATACTTCCATAATTTTCAATTCCTGAAGTTAATAATGCCAATATAGCCATGATGGTAATTGCCGTAATCCACATTTTTAAAAAAGAAACAACTTTTTCCCACGAATTGATATATATACAAATACATAACAATATCAGAAGTATACGAAACATCGCTGTAAAAAATGGAGAATTGGATGTATCCTCATACGACCATTTCAAAGATAACACAGCTAAAATAACAAATAGCAAATACCACACAAAAATATACTTTATATTTCTAATTTGAATTTCACTTAATTTATATCTTTTCATCAACGTAAAACCTGTCGCTACAACAACCAATAAAATAGATCCATCACGAAAAGTTACATTCCAATTAAATGAACTAATAATTATAAAATGAAAGCACAACATGACTCCCAATAAATCCCATTTTTTATTAAATATTAGTATATTCATCTATAATTACTCCCTATTCTGTTAAGGAACATATCATTTCGTTCCATTGCTTTAGTATATAATCAATTGAACATTTCATAGTTATTGATTTTCTTGCATTTAGTCCAAATTTTTCTGTTTCCTTTGGATTTTCTATAAAATATTCTATTGCTTCTTTCATTTTTTCAACATCACCTGTTGGTACTAACAATCCGTTTTCATAAGAACGAATTAATTCTTTCGGTCCTGTTTTACAATCAGTTGATATACATGGTAATCCACATGCCATAGCTTCTATTAAAGCATTTGGCATTCCTTCATAATCCGAAGATAATATAAATGCATCTGCTTTCATCAATACATCTTTCATATTATTACTTCGTCCCATCAACTTTATTCTATTCTCTAATCCTTTTTCTATAATTAAGTTTTTTAAATATTCATCCAGCGGGCCTTCCCCATATATCTCCAAATATACATTTTGATTCTCTAATTTCCCCCATACATTAACAAGCATTTTTTGATTTTTTTGTTCACTTAATCTTCCGGCTGTCATAAAATGTTCTGCTTTTTTATATGTGCGTTCTGTTAAAAGATATTCGGATTCTATTGGATTATAAATTATCTTATTTAAGACTCTACTTGAATTGAAATATAATTTTTGTTCTTCTGTTTGAAAAATACATCCGTCAGCGTGATCAACTAACCAATCTCTCAATATTCTATTTTTCTTTTTTGCTGGATATCTCCAAGGATTATTTCTAACAGTATTTAAAAACTTAGAATTACTAAATCGTGTTGCTAAAAATGAATCTTCTGCCTGAGTTGGGGAAAATGGTATTACAACATCAAATCTATATTTTTTCACTAAACCTCTAAGTATTTTTACTCTAATAATTTTGTTTTTATGTGTACAATTGCAATCAATTAACTTTACGTTATTAGAAATCAAATATTCATTCTCAACTCTTTTATATACAAGAATATATGTATCATAACGATATTTATCAGAAAGTCCTGATGCGATTCTTGCAACGGCACGTTCCGCTCCTCCTCCACCTAAAGTTGGTATAATAAACGCTATTTTCATTTTTTACCTCAATCTATTATTTAGTCTATATTTATAAATAATCCAGATCATAAATATACTATCTAAAAGTTTACCTATTTTGTTGTCTCAATTTAATTTCATTTTATATCTGTTAATATAAACACTTATTATTTTTCACTATTTTAAAAATAAATTTTCCCACTGTTCTACAATTTTTTCTATTGAAAACCTTTCCGATTTAGCTGCTGCATTTTTTCCCATCATTTGTCTTGCGGAATAGTTGTCAGAAATTTTCTCCATTGCCATAGAAAACTCACATACATTAAATTGAGGAACAATGATTCCTTCTATATTATTATCCACTAATGGCTTAATAGCTGTAATATCAAAAGAAATTATTGGTAATCCGCATTCTAATGCTTCTAAGACTACCATGGGCATACCTTCCCACCTAGACGATAACAACAAAGCTGATGCCGTCAACATTTTATTATTTATATTATCTGTTACTCCTCTCAATATAACACGATCTTCTAATTTTTTTATTTTAATCAGTTCTTGAAGCTTAATTTTATCTGGACCATCGCCATATATATCTAATACCCAGTCTTCGTTATGCTGTGCAAATATTTCAAATGCTTCAATCAATAAATCAAAACCTTTAGCAGTACGTAATCCTCCTACCCCAATAAATCTTTTTTGTATCAATTTAGATTTTTCTTTCGAAACAAAACTTCTAGGATTATATATAGTTGTTGTTCTAATTTTTTTCTTTTTACGATACATCTCTTCATCATGTTCATTTAATACAACATACTCTGACAATCTAGGTATGTACTTTTCAAATAAATAATCCTGATTCCAATAATAATTTTTCTGAGGATTTTCAAGATATGCCTCATATGAATTATGTTGCCAACCAATTGTTTTACAATTCACCTGTTCAGAAATACTTCCTAAAATATATGCCGGCTTTCCTTGAACGCCAATCACTACATCAAAATTATTTTCTATAATATACTGTGACCATTGTTTTTTTAATTTTGAAGGAATATAAACGAACTCCCACAAAAAATCAATTCCTATCTTTCCTAAAAAACCTGTCTTTTGATTTACTTTATGTAAGAAACGTCTAAAATAACATTTAGAATATATATTTTTCATATGATTTACGTTTATTTTGTCAGATAAATTATACTTTTCACGATTCTCATTCTGCTTATTTTCTAATGTTACAATTGTAATATCATACTTGTCAGCCAAAGCATTAGCAAGCACTGAGAGAACTCTACTTACACCCCCATCACCATATATTGTTGTAGTAAAAAAACAAATCTTCATTTTTGACACCTCTTAACTAAAACTGGTATTTTTCTATCTCTCACAATATTTTATTGCTTCGATAAATCCCTGATACATTTTATCTATACTAATTTCTTCATTATAAATACGTAAAGCTGCCTCTTTCATTTTATTTAACCTATTTTCATCTCTTAATAATTCGATTGTAAACCTTTTCAGATCATTTTCATCTTTTGCCAAATAACCATTTATGCCACTTTTCATATAATATATTTCCGGGGCATGAAATCCGTCTAAAAGAACTACTGGCAGCCCCCAAAAAGCAGCCTCATTCATCGCTAATCCTATATGACCAGGTGTACTAAAAACATCTCCAATTTTATAGATTTCGTTTACTTCTTCACCATATTTTTCTCCAAGATAATATAAATTATCATGTTTCTGCACCCTCTCTTTTTGTTCATCTGAAAATCCAGGTCCCACCATTACAACAGCAATATCTTTCAAATCTTCAAATAAATCCATTAACAAATCAACTCTTTTATATGGCATCATCCTTGAAATGAATAAAATCACTCTATTTTCATTGATATGATATTTTTTCTTTATCTCTTCCTTGCTAGCTACTCTTTCTTTATTAATATCACAAAAGTTCAATGTGTTATATGCAACAAATAACTTTTTTTGATTTTTTTGTGCAAAGTATTCTCTTGTTTCTGGAGTATATGTAATAAGAGCATCACATACATTATGAATATAATGAAACAATGCATTTTTTAATTTACTATTTTGAGTTCTTGTATTTATACCTATTCCCCAAAAAATAACAGGGATTCTATGTTTTTTGCAATACCATATTATAGGAAACATAATACTATCTTTCAAATGCAAGAATAGTATTACAAATTGAGGCTTACTTTTTTTTATGTAGTTTATATATCTTTTAACAGAAAAATCCAATTCCAAAATTCTATAATTTAATTTATAATTTACCCTTTGATATTTATTACAAAGAACCTCTAACTCATATCCGTCTTCAAAAAATCTATCATATAAATAATTGTAAACTTTCTCACGATAATGAAGTACTTCATTCGAAATTAATAATATTTTTTTCACTATTAGACTCTCCCTATTCTTTTATATTACATATCGCCCATATATATTTTCCACGAGGCGTATGTCGTACCTCATGAACAATTTTTATTTCCACATCAAGCAGCCCTTCACAACGCTGATCTATATATTTCTTAATGTTTTCTAATTCTTTTTTAGTAAGTTCCTGTTCCTCTACAATATGTAATTCAACTTTTCCTATTTCATTTTGCACATACTGATATGCTCGGACCTTTTGAGTTTCTGCCATGTGAAGAGTCATCGCCCCTTTAAAAATTGGAAATCCATTTTTACCAATAAGTTTGACCTCTGATTTTCTATGCCCTATCAATTTATAACTTCCATCTTCCTGCACTTGAATAACATCATCTGTGACATAACGAATCAATGGCATTTTATGAGATATAAATCCGGTGCAAGCAATTTGGAACTCATTTTCAATATCTGTCGGTATTAATTCTGTATACCCATACAATTTATCAAAAATGCATTTTTCATCTACTATATATCCAAAAACAGCTCTTTCTGTATGACCATACGTAGATACCACTTTGCATTTAAACACACTCTGCACTATTTCTATATCTTCTGATGTCCAGTTTTCTGATGTAAAGACCACTCCTTTTAGACGAAGCATCTTATTATACTTTTTACATAATTTTGCAAAATATGTAATTGCCGATGCATAACATGTTATAAAATCCGGTTTGAAATCAGATATTAATTTAAATATATCCTCAAAGTTTTCCTCCCGAAACAATCTAAATGGTGAAATAGCTAAATCTGCCTTAATTGGAGAAAAATAAAACTCTTTTCCTTTGTTATGCCCAATGAATGATACAGTTCTTGATTTTTTAGGATCATATCCTAATGGTTCAAGAAAATGTGTAAAAAATGCTCTCTCTTTATAATAAGAATCTTTGTCTAAAAGACATTTCAAAGCTTTTCCACTACTTCCACCTGTATAAGATGTGTAATAAGGTATCTCCTCATCTGAATAAATGTCTTCCGCTGCTTCAACCACTTTTTCTTTTGTTAAGACTGGTATATTTTTTATTTCATCCACAGTCACCATTTTTTCTGGTTTAAAATCATATTTTTCAAATAATTGTTTGTAATACGGCACATGATTATACGCATAAATAAGAGTTTCTTTTAACTTTTCAAATTGTACTTTATCCTGTTCTTCAGATTCTAATTTGCTAAAATCCTCCAAATCTTTGCAAGTTTTTTTAAACACAGGATTATCTGCGATAACCTTCACAAACAATGGTAAAAATGCAAATTTTATTTTTATAGGTATTTTTTCATATATTTTCTTCACAAAATCAAATTTCATTATTTTTATCCCTCGCATTCAACTCAACTAAAATGGCTACTCCCTCTTGAAATTTCCATTAATCTATTACAACTGTAGTTACTATCGTTACTTTTGAATCAGTTATTTGAGAAACGGAGCATTTAAATTTCGTTGTATTACTTATATCGTTATAACCAGTTGCACAACACGTTGTTTCCTTTTCTATTTGCGCAGTAGATTTAATATTTAACATATAGTTTCCAATATTTATACATGCATCTTCTATCCATCGGCACTCTGTTCCCAACATAAAAATCTGTTCTACTTTTTTAGTATCCTTTGACAACTCCAAGTCATCACAAATTTCTACTTTAATTATATCTCTATCTGATATTCGCATTTTTCTTTTATGTACATTTCCATTATTCTGAATGGTTGCTTCAAAATAAACTCCCTCTTCATTCTCCTGTATTTCAGCCTCTTTACATTCATATCGTTTTCCCCATAAAAATGGGCCTAATATCTCTGCCTGATTTGCACCGTCTACACAAACTGTATTATGATTTACGGTTGCCCGTAAATCATCTCTCATCTTTTTAGGTACATGATAATTATATGTTCCAGGATCAACAAATACCGGCACTCCTTCTATAAACAACTGAAAACTAAGTGCATCGGCATGACCATGAGCTGCCAAAGAACCAAATCCTAAGTCTGCATGATCAATTCCCATTAAAACTTTGTTATTTTTGCTTCTCCAAAGTGTATAGCCGCCTTCTTTATAGCATTTTACTTTTGGACTATAATAACAATGCTTTTGTAAAACACTATCCTGAGAATCTTCCCCTAAAATCCAACACAAATTTTCATGGATATTCTCCATTTTCGAATATCTTTTTGGTAATACATTTCCCATCAAATCTAATACATAACGATAATGATCAAAATGTTCTCCAGATAAATCTAATATCTTTCCTTCATCGTTATCACCAAAAACTACAGTTTCTCCATACTCTCCGCAACAATCACACATAAACTCACTCATGTGCAAAAGATATTCTTCCCATATTTGAGGGATTTTGATACGATTATGCTTCATTTCTAGCATCAATAATCCATAGGCTTCCATTACAAAACTCTGGTAATGCAATGACATTTCCTTATTTACGCCGTCTGCATAGTTCTGTCTTGGCAATTCTTCCGTTAATATATTAAACGCAAGTTTTTCCCAAGGTTTATAATCAAAAAATATTCCCGACATTCCCACCGCATACATTTCTACAATCAAATGATTATTTGCAGATGAATACTTTGCTCTATGTTTTACAATATAGTCTGCCATTACAATTATGCCACGAGATATATCTTTTAATATTTTATTGTTTTCCAAATTATATTTTTCAAATGCTTTATTCAAAAAGCAATATGTATATATCCATGAATTGACTCTAATAGCAATTTCCATTGCACTCGTCCATTCAACGCCGTATAAAAAATGATTGTTTTCATTCCAATCATAAAAGAGCTCTTTTAACTCTTTTAAAACATTAACATCACCAGTTACATAAAATGATTTTGCCATTCCAGCAAACTGATAATGTCTATTTAATTCCCAGTTTGTTCTTATATCTCCAATATCCTCTCTCTGAGAAATTGAAATATCATATGAGCATTGGTCTGTCGGCCAAACATTTTCTGTTTGAAAACCGGCATTCCATGCTCTCTTGTACTTATTATAAGAATATACTCCAAAAAGATTCTGTTCTTTAAACACAGTAAAGCTTTCATTATTCCAATTGATGCTTATTCGATCCACTTGAGCATTTAAATTTTTCAATTCATCCGGCAATTCAAGTTCATAGACAGGCAGGTTTTCTTTATAATATTTCCTTCTCTCCTGCTTCTGCAAATTTTTCTGCTGAAAACGCCAGCAAATTTCGCCCATATTCATAGCTTTCAATCTATTTAAATACCAAGTTATCTTTTTCATCAATCATCACCATATTTTACAATTTTTCTTCAAGAATATCTGCAATTCGCTTACAAGCAAAACCATCTCCATAAGGGTTGCTTGCTTTGCTCATTTTCTCATATTCGTCTTTGTTTTCAAGCAAACTCTTAAAATTCTGATAAATAGTTTCTTCTTCTGTTCCAACCAATTTCAACGTTCCTGCTGCAATCCCTTCCGGACGCTCTGTAGTATCTCTCATAACCAGCACTGGCTTTCCAAGAGAAGGAGCTTCTTCCTGGATTCCACCAGAATCCGTTAAAATCATGTAGCTTCTATTCAGGAAATTATGAAAATCAAGTACTTCTAATGGTTCAATAATACGGATTCTTTCATCATCTCCCAGAATACTATCCGCAATTTCTCTTACTACCGGATTCATATGAATTGGGTAAATAGCCTTTACATCTGGATGTTCATCCATTACTCGACGGATTGCTCTAAACATATGTTTCATAGGCTCTCCAAGATTTTCTCTTCGATGAGCGGTTATCATAATCAAACGGCTATCAGATGCCCATTCCAAATCTGGATGCGTATAATCTTCTCGCACAGTAGTTTTCAATGCATCAATCGCAGTATTACCAGTCACGAAAATTGTTTCTTCTTTTTTTCCTTCTTTAAGAAGATTATTCTTAGAAAGTTCAGTTGGTGCAAAATTAAACTGACTAATAATGCTTACTGCCTGACGATTAAACTCTTCTGGATATGGGCTGTAGATATTATATGTACGCAATCCTGCTTCTACATGCCCCACCGGAATCTGTAAATAAAAACATGCCAATGCTGTTACAAATGTTGTACTCGTATCTCCATGTACTAAAACAACATTTGGTTTTTCTTTTTCCAATACTTCTTTTATCTTATTTAAAATATTTGTAGTTACATCAAATAAAGTCTGTCTGTCTTTCATAATAGACAAATCATAATCTGGCTCTACCTGAAATGCTTCTAACACTTGATCCAGCATTTGCCTATGCTGTCCAGTTACGCATACTACTGTTTCTAATTCTTTTCTTGTTTTCAGTTCATTAACCAATGGACACATTTTTATTGCTTCCGGACGTGTACCAAAAACTAACATTATTTTTTTCATCTGTTTTTCTCCAACATCTTCACTGTGTATAATCTTATAATCTGTATACTCCTTCTAAATCACAGATTTTTCTAGTATCTAAAATAATCTTACCTTTTAATTTATCCATATTCTGCTTGATTTCATCATGGCCAACTAAAAGAACCACAAGTTCCACATCATTGATAAACTTGTCAAGATCATGATACTGATTTGGTACAATATCTTTAGTGATGAATGGATCATATACTTTAACAAGGTCACCACATAAATGTCTTTCCATAGATTCTAACATCTGTAATGTTGGAGATTCACGCATATCATCTACATTTTCTTTGTAGGTAAGACCATATAAACCAACTTTGCTGATATCTGTTATCTTGTTTTCTTTCATAATTTCATAAATACGATTCAGTACAAAGTCTGGCATTCCATCATTAGTCTTCATGGACTCATCAATTACTTTTGCAAGACTTGGATAATCACCAACAAGGAACCATGGATCTACTGAAATACAATGTCCTCCAACTCCCGGACCTGGCTGAAGAATATTAACACGAGGATGCATATTACATATTTTAATAATTTCATAAACATCCATATTATCATGACGGCAAATCTTAGCTAATTCATTTGCAAAAGCAATATTTACTGCTCTGAATGTATTTTCTACTACCTTTGTCATTTCTGCAGTTCTAATATCTGTTACTACAATTTCTCCCTGACAGAATGAAGAATATAATTCCTTAACTTTTTCTCCCACTGCCTTATCATCTGCACCAATAGTTCTGTTATTATGAAGAAGTTCATATACCATGTTGCCTGGAATGATTCTTTCCGGAGCATGAACAAGATTAATGTCTTGTCCAATAGTAAAACCATTTTCTTCGATAACAGGTCTTACAAACTTATCAATAGTTCCCGGTGAAACTGTTGATTCTATAACCACAGTTGCCCCCTTATGGCATACCTTCATTACATCCTTCACTGCTTCAACAACATAGCAGGCATCTACTTTCTTAGAAAATTTATCATACGGTGTCGGTACAGAAACAATATATACATCTGTATTCTGATATTCTGTTGTAAATTTGATACCAGCTTTTACTGCATTTTGAAACAGTTCATCCAAACCATCTTCTTTGAATGTTGTTTTTCCTGCATTTAATGTATCTACAAGTTCCTTGTTATAGTCAGTACCTATAACTTCTACACCATGAGAAGCCATCATAAGTGCTGTCGGTAATCCAATATAACCTAATCCAATAACGTTAACCATTTTCTTTATCTCCTTTTACTTTTTAATTTTTTCTTTGTTTTATAAGTCAATGCAACAAATTTGGCATTTCCAACTATATAACGCTTCCACATTCTACGAGGTTCCTGTATAAAACGGTAAAACCATTCCAGACTATGCTTCTGCATCCACAACGGCGCACGATCTGTTACACCTGCAACAACATCAAAACTACCGCCTACTCCCATGACAAATGGGATGTTTAACTGCTTCAAATATTTATTTACCCAATACTCCTTCTTAGGTGAAGAAAAAGCAACAAACATCATATCCGCACCTGATTCTGCCATATTCTTGACTATTTCAGGCTCATCCTTTTCTGTAAAATATCCATTTCTATATCCTACGATCTGAATGTTAGGATATTTATCCTCAAATATTTTTTTAACTTTAGTGACAACCTCTTCTTTAGCACCAAAAAGATAGATTTTATAGCCTTTTTTATCTGACAATTCTACCAATCTCTGGAATAAGTCTATTCCGGTAACTCGCTCTTTTAACGGTACACCCAATTTCTTTGCTGCCCACACAATAGATGCTCCATCCGCATTAATTAACGGACACGCATTTACTATCTTTCTTAATTTCAAATCCTTTTCCATCAGATTTACTTTTGATGCATTAATAACAACATGTTGTGTAGGAATACCTCTTTTTATGATTTCTTCAACACGTCGAATTGTTTCATCCATTGAAATCGCATTTACATATGTATTTAAAATTTCATAGCGATTATCAGTGTTTTTATTCAATGGCACTTTGTTTGCTCCTTCCTCATTTATATTTATAACTTATCTATATATATCTTCTGCAGCTCAACTTCTATTTTTGAAATCAAGCTGCAAATTGATATTTTTATCACATAGATCCATCTTTTCTAAGAACTACCATTACTGTTTTAAACAATATTTTTATATCTAGCCCAATGTTCCAATTTGTGATATACTCTTTGTCAAGACGAACTACCTCTTCAAAATCAGTAATGTCGCTACGTCCGCTGACCTGCCACATACCGGTTATTCCTGGCTTAATTGCCAGTCTTGCACGATGGTGCAGCTCATAAAAATTCGTTTCCGAAATCAAAGGTGGCCTGGTTCCAATTATTGACATATCACCTTTCAACACGTTAAAAAACTGCGGAAATTCGTCAATGCTTGTTCTTCTGATAAAATCCCCAATACCAGTCTTATGTGTTCCATCTGGAAGAATCTTATTTCCAATAACTCGTGGGTCAAAATCCAATTTGAACATCTTTTCATCACCCAATTTGTTATCTTTCATCAGTTCAGCCTTACGTTCTTCTGCATCCATATACATGCTTCGGAACTTATACATTTTGAATCTCTTTCCATTCTTTCCTACACGTTCCTGTGCAAAGAAAATCGGTCCCGGTGATGCTATGTAAATTGCTGGAGCAACAAATATAAACAATATTCCGGTAATCAAGCATCCTACCAAACCTCCGGCAATATCCATCAGACGTTTCAGCATCAAATCTCTTGTAGATGCATAGTTAATACTGGTAGTCAGTACTGTATAATCTCCGACTTTTTCTACAAACTGTTTTTTCCCCGGCACGCTTTGTACCTTTGCAAGATTTAGATGTACTGTTACTCCGGTTTCCGTAAACTGCTCAATCAGTTCTTTTGGATATGGAACTACACCGGATGTCACAATCAGAACTTCATCAATCCATTCTTTGCAGACATATTCGGCAGCATTTTCCATATTTGCCACTACTTTCACACCATTAACATACTTTCCTGTCATTTCCTTATCTATAACAGCAATTCCAGCAATCTTATACCGGGCATAATTATGCTCTTTCATACTCTCTACTACTGCACTCACTACATCTGCTGAAACAACAAGAAGCAAGGAACGATTTTCACCATCTTCCATTTTCTTTCTAAGCAAATGTTTCCACAGCTCTCGTACCAGATAAGTAAGTAGAATATAGATAACGATATTCAGTACCAATGCCAGTCTGGAATATTGCTGTCCTTCCTGAAGCATAAACAAATAAAGCAATAAACATGCTCCAAGAATCACTCCATGCTGTGCTGTTACAACAAAATCTTTATAGTAGCCTCTTTTCAAAACGTTTTTCAATGTTCCCATTGCAAACAGCACTACCAAATCTGCTACTTCCATAAAGACAGCCATATTTCTGTAAAGAATTAGCTGGTATGGATTAGCTCCATATCCGCTTAACGCATACGCCAAAACGAACGCCACCTGCAAGCAGATTAAGTCCAAGATGATAAAATCCACATGTTTTATCCATCCTGTAGAATCTTTTCTATACATACTTTCTTTCCCCTTTACTCATTTTTCAGATCCCATTACGTTCGTTTTTAACTAGCTACTACAATCCTCTGACTTACCAACGAACAAAGACTTTTTATAAGAAAATACGAAGTCCTTCACAGAACTTTGTATACTACATTCAATACTACTAAGAAACAATCTATGCCCGGCACATAACCCAATTATCAGGGCAAGCAAAGCACAATAAAAAAATGGATTTGTATTAATTAAGAAATGTGATTCTATTTGATAATAGATAGCAGTCATAAGCAAACAGCCTATAGAAACTGCCAGATAGATTTTCCGATGTTTCATCAGATTCTTGCCATATTCAATTTTTCCGTTTGCTTCTTTCCCACTATAAGGGGCTAGGGAATTGCATTTGCACTCAGCGATCCGCATCTGCTTCATTTTTCATACCTCGCTTTACCCCCCCCACACACACATACACACACTGGGGGATTTTATTTTTTTAGTTTTTCATTATTCATATCTGCAACCTAACGTCCCTTAGCCCGTCATTCTTTTCAGATTAACAGGCTCAAGTTTTCTCCTTTTCGATTTTTATTGCTCTGTGATTGGGTCAAACTGAGCATCCAAAGAGCCATCCAATATCTATGAACCGCTATAATGTGACCCTGCTGCAGCAATGAAAAATCGAATTATCATAAAACGTTTAAGCCACACATGCCGCATAAATACTGGAGTTTTCTCTGGTTGTCCCTATTATATCCCACTCCCCTACAATAGACATATCTCCTTTTAAAACATTAAAAAATTGTGGGAATTCATCCAAACTCGTTTTACGAATGAATTCACCAATACCTGTTTTATGAGAACCATCCGGCATGACTTTATTTCCAATAACACGAGGATCAAAATCAATCTTAAACATCTTTCCATCCCCTAATTTGTTATCTTTCATTAATTCAGCTTTTCTTTCTTCCGCATCCAAATACATACTACGGAATTTATACATTTTAAACTTCTTACCATTCTTACCCACACGCTCTTGTGAAAAGAAAATAGGTCCTGGACTTGCAAAATAAATGATTGGACCAATAATAATAGTAATAATCAATGTTAAAATACATCCAAGTAATCCACAAATAATATCAAACAATCGTTTTAAGAAGACTTCATTTAACGGAGCATAATTAATACTTGTTGTTAATACTGTATAATCACCAATCTTTTCAACAACTGTTTCTTACCAGGCGAATTTACTACCTTAGCTAAATTCATATGGACTGTAATACCAGCCAATGTTAATTCTTCAATCAATGTATTTGGATAAGCAATTTCTTTAGGTAACACAATCAATACTTCATCTACCCATTCTTTACATGCATACATCGCTACAGAATCATTATCCGCAACAACCTTAGTATTATTAATTGTTTTACCAATTAAATTTTTATCTAATAACGCAACACCCACAATGTCATAACGAGTATAATTACTCTTTTCGATATTATTGATTACCAAATTTGCAATACCACTTGCACTTATAATCAATAACTTTCTTCGATTTCCATTGTTGACACCCTTTTTAATATGTACCTTCCATACTTCTCTTACAATATATGTCAATATAAAATAAATACCGATTGCTAAGAATAAAATAAATCTAGAGAAGAAAATCCCTTTTCGAACTGTAAACAAATATAAAACAGCCAATAAGCAAACAATAAAACCATGTTTTAATGTTTTTACAAACTCTTGATAATGTCCTCCTTTTAATACACCCTTTAATGTACCAAAAATCAGTAAAACCATTAAATCAGCTACTTCTAATATAATAGCCATATTTCTATATAAGAAATCATTATATAGATGTATATTTCCATTCTTAATAAAATAAGCCAGCCCAAATGCAATTTGCAAACATATCATATCAAGAATGATAAAATCGATATGCTTCAACCACCCATTTGCATTCTTCCTATACATAAATAACCCTACTCCTTTTAATAAATAAAGACTTATTTAAAAATAAACAAGTCTAAAAGAACTATATTTACACAAAAGAATACACTCTTCCCTATACATATTTATTTAGGGATAACCGATTCAATTACAATGCGGTAAGCCAGCTATTGTTAATTTCCTCTAAATGTATCATTTATAACCAAAACTCCCAATTTAACCCTCAAAAGCTTTGCCAGTAAATTTTATCCTATAATATAAATATGTCAATTACCAATTGATATAACTACAGAGCTAATTGTTATATAAAAATTAATATTATCTTTATTTAAAAGAAAAATTAAAATTTTGTGCATTGAAATATTTTTTTTGTAAATTATTGCTTTACTTAAAGTAAAAATATCATTAGCCTAAATCTGTTCTTTATAGCCATATATGTTAGCGATTTCACATAACTCCGCAATTCTGTATAATTTATACATGTCTAGATTTATAACTATTCAAATTTAAACCTTTAGTTAAAGATTATTAATGAGCCCATATGATAATTAAACACGTAACTCTCCATCATGTTCAATCAATTTAACATCTAGAATTCCTTCAACTTTAAACAATTCGTTTACTAAATCAGTTTTATTGTTCAAGGTGATTTCAAATATTTGCTCATAGAAATCATTTTTTAAAATTGTTGACTTATTCTTATATTTTATACTATTTTCTTTTATGATTTTATCTAAAATTCTATCATTATAAATTTCTTTTTTTCCTCTTATCACTAATAATGCTGGTGATGCGTGATTTGGTAATTTATCTAACACAAAAATAATAATTGTAATAATTGCAGCACAAAGGAATGCTAATAAAAACATACCTACTCCAATCATAATCCCTTCACTTATTGACCAAAAGTAATAGAACAAGTCTAGTGGACTTTTTATTGCTGTTCTAAAACGTACAATTGATAACGCACCTACCATACCTAGTGACACAATAAGACTAGATCGCATGGCAATCATAATTCCAGAAACGACTAATAATATTCCGGCTAATGCTACGTTTGAATCCTTTGAATAGAAAGCTGTCTTTGCCATATTTTTATAAACAAAATAAATATAAAAAGATGCAATAACACTAATCATAAGTGTCAATATTATTTCTGAAGTAGGAATTGTGCTATTCCCTAACTTTTGTATAACTGTTTCTTTCATAAATTATTTTCCTCTATTAATTCTCTACATATTTTAAATTTTGAATTATTTGTTTCCGTCATAGAATTGATCTCTAACAATTGCGCAATTGTATCTGGCAAATATTGATCATACTTTACTTCTAAAACAGGTTGATCAAACAATGGATACATTTCATAACAATTATTTCCAAAACAATCGAAATCTACCGATGCTCTCAAATTATAATCAAATGTAATTCGTACATTACCTTCATCACATACAAAAGGTACTCGATCGTATGTTACAATTACAACTGGCTTCATATTTGCAAATGAAATTTGCATATTAAATAGTTTAATTGCTTCATTATTGTGCGGATTATCAATAGTTTTGCCAGACAATATTAACTGCAAATCATCATAAGTAATATTTGCTGAGATTTTCTTTGCATAACTATATACTTTTCTTTTAATTTCTAATTTGATTAAATCAAGATTATTATTGTAAATACGTATTCTATATTTATCTCGAACCGGATTTCCATTTTCAGAATCACACCATGATGTATTGAATTCATCATCAAAATATATACTACTAATCGAATATTTTCCGTTTATAGCATTCCTGTCCTTATCTAAAAAATATTTAATACGCAATAATAATAATTGATAATCATTTTTTTCTAAATAATATTTCTTTTCTACTCTTAACATAATTACCAATTCTCTGTTTCTTTTAACAACCATTCCATATGTGAATAAAACAATACATCTATTCTATCAAGTTCATCATTTATATTTTTCTTATCTTTTTTATAACGAATTGATTCAATATTATTAATCTTTTGAAGCATATTTGATTTGTTTCTTAAATCACATATTAGAGTTTCATAGTATTCAACAATAGTTTTTTTTATTTCTAATAACCTATTTCTATATTCATTTTTGAAATTAACATAATCAAATAATTCTGGAAAAAAAACAGATACATCAATATTATGTATGCCAGCAAACTTGTTAGGATTTTCGCTGGTTAATGTTAAATCAAAATCCCATGAAGGACCAAACTTCAGTAATGATTTATTATCCTCCCTATACAAAAATAAATTACTACCAGCATAATCTTCTTGTAAAATTATATCCTGACTTAAAATCCAATCTACGGCAGAGTCAATATCTAAATAATCAAATAAATCTTTGTCCCTACTTTCAATTTTTGAATCAATCAATGACATATAATCATAAATTTCATTATCCTCATCAAATTTTGGCTTAATATACGTATAAGCCATTGGTATTATTTGATTTTCCGTTCTAAAAAATTCTGTATCTGGTTTCCACCAATATGGATCATTTTCAATTAGAAAACCAGAATTTTTGATTTCCATTCGATTTGGTGACTTTACTTTTTCATAAAGTAAATATGTTCCACGATAATCATTATTTATCAATAATGAGACCATTTCGAATTTAGGAGCCCATCCCCTATTAATTTGTTGTGCCAGTAATGATGCAATAACGGTATTAACGTTATTACCACAATTTAACAGATACCATTCTTTACTCTTATAATCCGAAGTTGTTCTAAATAACAAATCCATTGATTGTTTCAATTCAAGTTTATAAGATGGCTTTCTCACACCTGCAGAAGATGTATTTCCTCTTATTCTAAAACTCATTTTACCAGAATATGCTAAATCTCCATCTTTATACATATCCATTATACCATCCACTTTGGTATTATTGATTGTTGTATACCCCCAACAGCTTAGAGGATCTTCTGGATATAACACGTCAGCTTTAGGAATTTTATTCTCTTCTGTATTAAGGCTAATAATAGGTAATTCGCTAATCGCTTTATAGTCGTAAATAAATTTTTCTTTCTTTATAATTCTTTTTCCTTTCTCATTATAAAAGCAAAATTTATATATTTGATTTTTAGCCAGATTATTAAAATACATTTTTCCTTTAAGATTTGTTAATTTTCGTTTGAATACAAGTTTATTAGACTCAATTTTATATACCTTTACTGTTCCTTCATCTTTCAGATTATAATTTAAAAATACATCATCATTTTTAATGAGGATATCAAAATAACTAGACGATACGGAGTCCTGACCTAAAAAAAGTGATGTAATGATAATAGATATTGAAAATACTACTATGATTATTCTCTTTATATTCATTAAACTACCTCGCTAATTTTGATTGTAAATATTTCAGATACGGTTTCTCTATAAAGAAAACTCTTAATTGATCAATAAATGTACAAGATATAAAAATTACAGTTATACAAAAAAAGCATGCATAACCATTGTCAATAAATGTGCATTTAAATACACTTCAACATTTTTACAAACATCATGCCATAACCACGTACGCATAGTATCACTATTAGTATGTATTTGTAGTACACCGAAAATAGAGGATGCAGTCATATTTATTAACTTTGAATATCTTATATCCATATTTAAAAAGAAAATAAATGCAGATACTGCTGTAAGCAAAGCTAGCACTTTATTAGAATCGCTAACATAAAAATAACATTCATATACGGGTATTCCCATTTTTATACAATTGAATGCCATCGAAATCACACTATATATCGATAATGTTAAAAAGAACATAAATAATAAAAATGTAATTTTTTTGTTAGTAAAAATTTCTTTTGGATATATCCTTATATAACTTGCAATTATATAAATAACAAAATACCAAGTAATATAATTAAAAACAACAGTTGCTTCTAAAAATGAGGGAAGAAATGTATAAACAAATAAACATAACACAATCAATCTTTCTAGTTCTTTTTGTGTAATTGTATTAATTAATTGAATATAACGGATGGGCAAGCCCATCCAATACGGTAAAATAAGTCCAGTT
>ENA-OPDW01000801-OPDW01000801.1-human-gut-metagenome-genome-assembly--contig:-NODE-801-length-21957-cov-10.633778_pt1 | contig 21957 bp, 21 predicted proteins | sample MGYA00241264_ERZ501508 | MGnify/ENA primary metagenome ERZ501508 (study PRJEB25962, sample SAMEA2042575) | human gut metagenome | biome: human gut; feature: human-associated habitat; material: faeces...
TCGTGCCTTCAAATAAAAATACCATCCAGAAAATAGTATCTGGATGGTTCGTCATTTCTTAACTTAATGACATTGACAATATTGTCCCTTTATTAATTAAAGAATAGATATTTTTGTTACTGTATCAATTGACATCAAATCCTGAAACAATTCATTTTTATGGTCAATCCACCTATTATTTGTATCAAAAGTCATTAAATCTAGATTCTTATCAATTTTTATTTCATTGACCTCTATACCATACTTCTCAAATATTTTATATATTTCATCTTTGTCAGAAACAATACTAGTCTGAATCAATACATTAGGATGATCAATTTGATTAAAGAAAGGATAATGAAATATCTTTTGAAGAACGACTAGAAATAATGTCGCAAAAACACCAATAAAAATCAATCCAGCACCAATACATGCAGCTATGCCAGAAGTAGTCCACATTCCAGCTGCTGTAGTAAGTCCTTGAATCAAATCATCTTTCACAAAGATTACGCCAGCACCAAGAAATCCAATTCCACTAACAATTTGTGCTGCCACTCTAGCTCCATCCGCCGTCGACACATCAAAAAACGCATATTTAGAAATAATCATAAACATTGAAGATCCTAGTGCAATAATCGCATGTGTTCGAATGCCGGCCGATTTATTTCGACTAGTCCTTTCATATCCAATGGCACAACCACATAAAGTAGCCAACACGATACGAAATATCCAATTTAAATATACTTGTTCTGAATACAAAATATCATCTCCAAACTTGACATAATAAATTTGTTTTTATTTGCTTGCTTTCTCTTTGGTAAGAACATACTCCTACCCCAAAAATTTGTCAATTCAAATTGAAAACATCTTAGAATTATAATACCATCCTGAATCATTCAATCTTTTACGACAGAGTTCTTATCCCTTCATTCCTATCTTTTTTCAAACTCATCCGTCATCATATTTGCCATTACTTTGAATATAATAAAAGCCGTCACATTATGCAACGGCAAGCCTTCTATGAAATTTATATATATGAATAGCTAATAAGATTATTAATACAATCGGCACTGTTCTATGAAGAATTAATATTATTGGATGTTCAACCATAATCAATCCTAGTATTCCTAAAACAAAGGATACTATGGTTAATACAATAATAAGAATATACTTATAATCCAATCTCTTTCTATACAGGAACACATGAATCAAAGCCAATACTAAGAATAATGTAGAAGCTAATTTATGAACTATGATTCCTGTAATTGGAACCATAATAGTCAAAACAAAGCTAATAGCTAATAAATAATTCAAAACCCTTCTCATACTGTCTTTACTCCAAGCGTAAAATAAACCATATGAAAAATCCAAACAATGAGTAAAACAATATTACCAACTACAATGTCCTTCAATCCCATCATGATAAATCCAATGCTCATCAATAAAGTTACTGAACACATAATACGAACCTTTGCCTGTTTCGTCATACCACTCTTAATATTGTTTTCCCTATATAACTTCGTATTCTTAAACCAACCATCCAATCTCTCACTAGATCTTGCAAAACAAAAAGCTGAAAGCAACACAAAAGGAATCGTCGGAAGAATCGGTAATATGACACCAATAATTCCTAACCCTAATGATATACATCCGATCATGATATATAGAATCTTTCTCATTATACCCCATAGTTAGATATATCTAACTCATATTTAATAAAAGAAGTCATCTCTTGTTAGAGATGACTAACCGATGATTATTCTACTGAATTTTTGACTTGTTGTCAATCGGTTTGCATAATCCCCTATTTATAGCTATAATACAAATACAGAAAGACTACTGGATACAGTGGTCACTCTGAAATCATTCTAATGCGAAGGCACTAGTTTAACTTCTTTGCGTGAAAGGTGGACTAGTGTCTTTTGCATTTTTCTATAATCATCAACGTAAGTCGTAGTATTTGAACTATGGCCATTAAAGTCATGGCAACGTCAATATAAAGATAAATGTACATATGACAACCTCCTACAATAATCGGAATCGAGCCGAGAACACAAGCTAAATTACTTTTAATTTCAGAGGTACCACCCTACTGTATCCAGTAGCACTTCTAATTATAAAACTTCAATGTGAAAACATTATTAAATCGCGTAAATTTCTAAAAAACATTTCATATACATTAAACAAGTCACCAGGTTATCAGGTGACTTGTTGTATTCAATATTATTTTTCTGCAATATGCTTCGCATCCAAGCCATAGTAATCCAATTTAAAAATTCTAGGAAAATAGAAGCACCAATGCGTTTACCACCATCTACAAAAGGATGATCTTTGATTAAAAAGTAAAGTAGGTTTGCAGCTTTTTCTTCAATACTTGGATACAATTCAGTTTCAAAAACATTTTGATATACCGCTGCAATTATTCCATTTAATTTACCTGGTTCTTTTCAACACCAAATACAGAAGAAAATCCACCATACCCCATTGAATCAATTAGAATTCTGCACTCTTCATAAGTCAACTGATAAATTGAATTTTTACCTTTTGTTTTAGAAACACATCCATGATCATAATCATCTAAAAGAGTTAATGCATTAGAATAGGCTTCAACAACATTCAACACTTCTTTTTCTTCAATATTAAGAGTCGAAGCTAACATTCTAGATTGAATCGCGATTATTTTATTTAAAACATATAAACGTTTTCGATTCACTGCATAGCCTTTAATCATGAAATCATGAAGAATAGATGTCGCCCATTTTCGGAAAATTACACCATTTTGTGATTTTACTCTATATCCAACGGAAATAATTACATCTAAAGAATAAAATGGAACAGATTGCTTAACTCCAACAACACACATTTTTTGCGTGTTGTTCTCTTTTTCAACTTCTCGATCTTTAAATATGTTATTAATATGCTTACGAATTGTTTTTTCATCACGATCCAACAACTGATGTTAACATATTTATAGGATAGGTAAAATATCTCGAATTTGATTCACTGTATAACCATTAATCATGTAATTTCTTAAAATTGAAGTTGCACATCGTCTAAATGAAGTTACTTTTTTAGAATTCAATCTATAGCCAACAGAAATGATCATATCTAAGTTATAGTATTGTATTTTATATATTTTCCATCAGAAGCAGTATGCTCAAAATATGAGCATACTGAATTTTTATCTAATTCTTCTGTTTTAAAAATATTTTGTATATGTCTTGTAATTATTTGATGCTAGTATATTTGTAGGACAGCTAAAACATTTAAACGTTTTTGATTCACCATATAACCCTTGATCATGTAATCTTTTAAAATTAAGGTTGTACATTTATGAAAGTAATGCCGTTTCGTGATTTTACACGATATCCAACAGAGATAATTACATCTAGATTGTAGTAATTGATTTCTACATTTGAAATTCTATCTTTTCTAGTACGTGGATCATTACGCTTTAGTTGAGTTGCACTTTTTGCAACTGAGCTAATTTCATCTAATTCATCTCACGACTAAAGTCACGAGTGTTCTTAGATTGCATTATAAAAATCCATTTTACGGTTGCCTTCAATTTGAACTTGTTCCATTTTGGAACAAGTTGCTTCTTTGAATAGTTCTTCATCGTTGTATATGTTTTTTAGATGTCTAGTTATCGCTTGTGACTTAATGTCAAATAGTTCCGCCATTTATTTTTGAGTTAACCACACAGTATCTTTATCCAGTGATGCAGTAAAATCTAATTCTAAATTTCCATTCACAAACTTAATTATTTCATTGTTCATATATACTCCAATCTTTTTTATTCCAATGACCTTTATAATTAATTTCTTCCTTAATTAACAAAATCTAATCAAAAGAACTACCACTATATCGTTTGCATAACCGTTTATAGCTATAATACAAATACTGAAAAACTACTGAATATAGTGGAACCTCTGAAATCATTCTAATGTTTTTGATCATGTATTTTTCAAAATGGAAGTTGCCCATCGTCTAAATGAAGTTGCTTTTTTAGAATTTACACGATAGCCAACTGCAATAATCGCATCTAAATTGTAAAAGTCCATTTTACGAGTTATTTTACGACTACCTTCCATTTGAACTTGTTCCATTTTGGAACAAGTTGCTTCTTTGAATAGTTCTTCATCATTGTATATGTTTTTTAGATGTCTAGTAATTGCTTGTGACTTAACATCAAATAATTCCACCATCTGTTTTTGTGAAAGCCAAACAGTTTCATTATCTGGTGATACAGTAACATCTAGTTGTAAATTACCATTCACAAACTTAATTATTTCATTAATCATATGTACTCCAATCTTTTTATATTTAAATGACCTTTATAACAATTAACAAACGCTAATCAAAAGAACTACCTCATTTGCATAATCTTCTATTTATAGCTATAATACAAGCAGAGAAAAGCTACTGGAAAAGCAGTGGTTACTCTGAAATTAAATTAATGCTGAAGCACTAATCTTTTTCCATTGTCGGTGGTGATTAGTGCTTTTTGCATTTTTCTATAATCATCAATGTTACTTTTAGTATTTCTACTATGGCAAATAAGCACATAGCAACATCAATATGTAGATATATATACATAAGCCTTCCTCCTGTAAAAAAATAGAAGGATCTACTTACCTGGAATTCAAGATTCAAGGCTTCAAAACTCCTTAACAAGAGGTAACCACCAACCACATCCAGTAGCCAATTTCAATTATAAAACTTCAATGTGAAAACATTATTAATTCCCGTAAATTTGTTGCTTTTATTTCAAATCAAAAAGAAAAGAGTAGAATGAATCATCTCATTCTACCCCTATATTTCATTTTTCAATCAAATCTTCTATCTTACAACCAAATACTTTAGAAATACAATACAACTTATCTACACTCGCCTTATTAATATCTTTATTTCTTTGTTCATACAACTGAATCGAACGAAGACTTACACCAGAAAGATTCGATAATTCTTGTTGAGTATAACCATAAGTAGTTCGAATACGCTTTAAGTTTGTTTCCACATAATACTCTTTCATTTTAGAATCCACAATATCTACAAACTTAGAAATATCCGCCTCATGAAGTGTATAATACATTCTTTTCAAATCTTCAAAACTTAAAACATTAAATATCTCTTTAAAACTTCTGTCTGAATACCATTGGTAATAGGCAACAGCCCAACCAATCCAATACTCACATGAACGACTATAGTTTACTTCAGATTCAATATTCAACTCTTTTTGCATGGTCTCAAACACAATTTCATGTACAAGCTCGATGCCACTTTTACCCGCCACACACGCAGGCTCCCCATTTTCAATACGTTCACTAAATGAACTTACGACAAACATCTTCACAAAATCATCACCTGAAATATGACAAGTATTGATGGCATAATCAAAGGCATCTCCTAACATTGTTTGTGCATTATTTACATATATTTCTTGGTATGCGTGGATCATCATTTGTAATGCCCCCTCTTATAATATCTTGAATAAACAGTCCATCCATTTCTTGATCAAGCATTTTCAAATAATATTGGTTCGCTTCATCATTTCTTGCTTTACGTAAATCATAATATTGATTTTTATCAGCAACCTCATACCCTTCAAACTTTAAATTTGAAAACGCAAACTGCGACTTAATGACAATCTGTTCTCCTAATTTGCCCAATCTCATAGCTTGTGCGAGCTGCTCAACTGAAATTGTATTATTCAAGAAACTTTCTGCATAATCAAAATAAGAATCATCCGCACGATAGCCTATAATTAAGTCATATGCGTTCACATTGATACTAAAATAATCAATCAAATATTGTTTTGCTCGTCTAGCCACAGGCGTTTTAATTGAAAAAAGACGATGCTCTACCAATATCGCAATCCAATTTAAAATCGTATAATCCGAACTATTTAAATTCAAAACCTTCAAATACTCTGTATCCAAAGTATACTTATTAGAAAATCCATTATTTAACGAAGAAACCGCCCATTCTTTTGCCAAATCATTACTTTCTGTACAATAAAATCCCAACCCAAAATCATTATTCTTTTTACCAGCACCAAATATTGGATTCTCTATTATTTTTTCAGATCCATGGTACAAAATTATTTTATTATCCATTAACATTTATCTCCTTCAAACCAATTATATCACTGTAGTGATAGTAAGAAAACAATGAAAACAAATTACAACACTCATTATTTTGTGAATTCTTCTAATTCAAAATCATCAATCTCTCTAATCCTTATCAAATCAGAGAAAACGAAATTTGAACGAAATTGGAAGAAATAATTCCATTGACACATAATACAAATTCTTTAAAGCATTATTGATATGTTTATCAATTGTTTTAATATATATGATAAAATGTAGAAAAGTAATAAGACAAAGGATACACAGTGTATGAAACAAATCAATTTTATATTTACCAAAAATGGTTTTCACTTAGATGAAACAAAAGAAGAGAATACTTCATCATGGGCTATATTATTCAAGAAATATAAGTATTCTGCCCTCTATGAATTAGGGTTTGAAAACAATCTAAAGGGATTGACGCCGAGTGCTTTTTATTTGTATCAACTATCTTTGAAATTCATTGAACTTTTAAGTAATCGACCTGAACTAGAAGTAGCTAGAGAAGATACTAAAGTAGAAGCATCCAATGAAGACTTAGAATATTTAATGTCTATTATTCCTTTTGCGATTGGTACAGAATTCATTGATGAAAAGTGGATTCAAAACTTATTTGAAAAGTTAAATAATCAATTCTGTTTGGACATGAAATCATACAAGGGTACAGTTCAAATGTATCTTCAGGAAAAATTCCAAGATTTAAAAGTCGCAAAACGAATCTATTTTCACTTAGTCGAAAACGAAGAAGATGCAGACTTTCCATTTGCGTTTCTAGCGACGTATGCCACAAAAGACAAAGAAAATCGAATTGTTCATATGCCACTAAAACATGCACTCGTTGAATATAAAAATGATCAAGAACAATTATTGAATTTATTGTCCTGCCTAAACGTAGTCGCTCAAAAGAATACTTTGATTGCCCAATATATGGAAACCGGTGATTTATTTCATCCCATCAAATTAACGAGTAAAGAAGCCTATTCCCTATTAAAGAGTGTACCTGACATTGAGGCTTGTGGCATTAAATGTAGAGTACCAAATTGGTGGAAGAAAAAATATTCTTCTGTAAAAATCAATGTGAATATTGGAGATACCAAACCATCCATGTTTGGCTTTGACTCCATACTATCCTTACAACCATCTCTAATTGTTAATGGGCGTGCCCTCACAAAGAAAGAAATTAGTGAACTTTTAAAAATGGAAGAAGGACTTGCATGGCTTAAAGGCCAATGGGTAGAAATTAATCATAATAAGCTTCAACAACTTCTTGAACAAATGGAACAATATGATGGAACCATTACTTTAAAGGAAGCTTTGACAAAAACATATATGTCTAATGATGATGATATTGATGTTGATATGGGTATACAGATATCAAATGGAAAATGGTTAAGGGATATTCTTGGAAAATTAAAGAATCCTTCAAAAATCAAAAACAAAGCACAACCAAAATATTTAAACGCAACCCTTCGCCCCTATCAAAAGAGTGGATACAATTGGTTAAATCAAATGAATGATTTAGGATTTGGAGCCTGTCTTGCCGACGATATGGGACTAGGAAAAACACTTCAAGTCATTTCTTTTTTAGAGAAGATGTATGAAAAAAAGAAAGATGGACATGTATTATTGATAGTTCCTGCATCCCTACTAGGTAACTGGTCAAAAGAAATAGATCGCTTTGCCCCTAAAATGACATATTATATCCTTCATGGAAAAAACAATATTGTACATGAAGACACATTTATCACTATAACAACCTACGGGATGGCATTACGCAATGAATTTTTACAAGACAGAGTATGGGACTGTTTGATTTTAGATGAGGCACAAGCCATTAAAAATCCGGCAACCAAACAAACACGCGCCATCAAAAAGATTCCTAGCCATATGCGCATCGCAATGACAGGTACACCGATTGAAAATGACCTATCCAATTTATGGTCCCTATTTGACTTCTTAAATAAAGGATTATTAGGCAGTGCATCTGACTTTAAGGAATACACAAAGAAAGTACAAGCCTATCCTGAATATATGACAAAATTAAAGATGATGGTTTCCCCATTTATTTTAAGACGTCTAAAAACAGATAAAACAATCATTTCAGATTTACCAGACAAAATGGAAATCACAGAACACGTGGATTTATCTAAACGACAAGTTGTTTTATATCGCAAGGAAGTTGAAAAAGCGGAACAAAAAATATTAGATTCTACAGGCCTTCAAAGAAGAGGTATTGTGATCGCGTTATTGACAAAATTGAAACAAATTTGTAATCACCCAGACCAATTTATTCATGATACCAACTACAATCCAAAGGACAGTGGAAAATATGCGATGTTGAAAGAGTTGTGCGAAACCATCTACGAGAAAAGGGAAAGAGTTTTGGTATTTACACAATATAAAGAAATGTGCGAACCCCTATCTCAATATCTAGAATCTATTTTCCATAAGAAGGGATATATTATTCATGGTGGTATTCCAGCTAAAAAGCGTACGGAAATCGTTGAAAAATTTAATGACGAAAACACATATGTTCCATATATCGTATTATCATTAAAAGCAGCCGGAACCGGACTCAATCTAACAGCCGCCAACCACGTCATTCACTTTGACCGTTGGTGGAATCCAGCCGTAGAAAACCAAGCGAGCGATCGAGCCTATCGTATTGGACAAACCAAAGAGGTCTTTGTCCATAAACTCGTTTCAAATGGAACTATTGAAGAAAAGATTGATAAACTCATTGAGTCCAAACAAGAACTCGCAAACTCCATTCTTGCCTCTGGCCAAGAAAAATGGATTACCGAACTGGATACAAATGAACTAATGGACTTATTAAGATTGGACGTGTAGACTATGGCAAAATATTGGACAGCAAGCATGCAGTATTCGCAAATGAGCGTCGAAGAACTGCAAAGAAAAGCACAAGAAAGCGTTAAAAGCGCAAAAAACAAAGGAAAAGAAATGCATCCCATTATTGTGGAAGGAAGGCAAATCGCAAAAAGCTGGTGGGGCATGGCCTGGTGTAAAAACATTGAACAATATGCCGATTATGCCAGTCGTATCGAACGAGGAAAAAGATATGTTCGTTCAGGTGCTGTTGTGGACTTACAAATTGTTAAGGGTAAGGTAAAAGCTCGTGTACAAGGCACAAGAAAAACACCGTACAAAGTAGAAATCAACATCAGTCCACTCAAAGAAGAAGTTTGTGAAGACATCATTGAAAAATGTAGTTCACAAATTCAAAACTTACAAGAACTCGTAAATGGACAATTCCCAGAAAGTTTAAAAGAAATATTCCTATCCGAAAATGGACTCTTCCCAAGCCAAAGAGAAATCAGTTTTAACTGCAGCTGCCCCGACTGGGCCTTAATGTGCAAGCACGTTGCCGCCGTACTCTACGGAATTGGAACTAAACTCGACGAAAACCCATTCCTATTCTTTGAACTCAGAGGAATCGATGTCAATAAACTTGTAGACGTAACCATTAAAGACCACGTAGACTCCCTACTAGAACATGCCAATATGCCACCAACAGATCGCGTAATGGATGATTCTTGTATTGAAACATTATTTGGATTAAAGTAAACAAATACAAAATTAGAGGCAGTATGCTCAAAATATGAGTATACTGCCCTTTTTGGCCAATTCTTCTAATTCAAAATCATCACTGTACCACATTCAATCACCCTGATTTTCGCTGAATTTCATAGAATCAGAAAACAAAATCAGACGAAATTGGAAAGGAAAAATTGTATTGACACATATTGCAAATTTGTTATAATTTAATCAATCGTAGCCTTCGCACCTCTTAACAATGTGGCCCAGAGGGCTCTTTTCTTTAGGAGAATTTATGAATAATTTCAATGCACAGATTAAGCCAGCTTTAACATTCAATCAACAGCTAGATCACCTTATTAACGATAAAGGGTTGATTGTTAATAACTATGACAATGCTTTATCCATTTTAAAACATGAAAATTATTACAGATTAAGTGGATATATGATTGATTTTCTAGATAAAAACGACAATTTTATTGATAACATTTCCTTTGAGGATATCTATAATGTGTATAAAACTGATAAAGAAATTAGATCAACACTTTTTGAACTAATTAACGATATTGAGGTATATTTAAAAACTCAATTAGCAAATTATTTTTCATTGACATATGGTCCGGTTGGATATCTTGATCCATCAAACTTTAATTTTAAAAATCACCAAGAATATATTGACATCATTGATTTTTTAAAACGTTGTGGCGAAGTAAATAAAAGAAATGCATCCAGCCTTATTATTCAACATCACAACAACAAATATAATGGGTTTGTCCCAGTATGGGCATTAGTCGAACTTATACCTCTTGGCACCATTTCTAAATTTTATTCATTATTAAAGACAAAAGATAAAAAAGCAATTTTAAAAATCGGATATAATGACATTAGTTATGAAAAATTAGAAAGTTTCTACCATTGTGTATCATATCTAAGAAATCAATGTTGTCATTATCAAAGATTGTACAGAAAAAATCATCCTATCAAGCCAAAGCTTTACACACCTTCAAATATAAATTTAGAATCTTTTGTATCTGGAAGCACATATTCATTAGTTCTTCCTCTTCTGTATATAAATCCAAATCAAAGCCTTGGCAAAAGAGCAATTGAAAAGTTAAAAAATATTGAACGCAACTCAAAAGTTGATTTTGTTAAAAATTACGGTTTTGAAGCCAATTGGAAAAACAATTTATATTTAGCGAATGGGCATTGCGTTAAGTAATTATATAATCAAAATTGTTTCTTCATTAATTTGTAAAACTGCAAGCCTTGACAATTTGGCTTTGTAAATTCACATTCAATTATGTTCTTAACCCAATTTTTTAAAACCTCAAAGTTTTAAAATAAGGCCCTGTAAAACATGGCTAGGAGCAACTACGTTTTTTCTTGTATTCCTTTTACTCTGAGCTACATAAACGTAGACTCACTGCTAGAACATGCCAATATGCCACCAACAGATCGTGTAATGGATGATTCTTGTATTCAAACACTGTTTGGATTAAAGTAATTCCTTAAAGACACTCATTTACATGAACGAGTGTCTTTCACTTTTTCATAGTAATGTATTCCATTACACTATTATCCAATAGATTTGCATAACCACTCATATATCGATATAATACTTATACGGAAAGACTACTGGATATAGTGGTCACTCTAAATTAAGGTCAAAAAAACTAGTGATTCGTTGTGGGAACGGGAACTAGTGTCTATTACATTTTTCTATAATCAATAATGTAATTCTAAGTATTTCTACTATGGCAAATAGAACAAAAGCAACATCAATATGTAGATATATATACATAAGCTTTCCTCCTGTAAAAAAATAGAAGGATCTACTTACCTGGAATTCAAGATTCAAGGCTTCAAAACTCCTTAACAAGAGGCAACCACCAACTACATCCAGTAGCCAATTTCCATCATAAAAGTCCAATACGAAAATATTGTGAATTCCAATGCACTTGTTGCGATTGTTCCTATTTCATCTAAAATGACTTATTTTCATTGATTTAGATAGAGTTAGCCTTGACATTTAAATATATCAATTATTTAATATACCTACAGAAAGACTACTGGATACAGTGGTTCCTCTGAATTTATTTAGTGTAAAGACACTAGTTTAATCCGTTGGGTTTGGGTGAACTAGTGTCTTTTACATTTTTCTATGATAATCAATGTGATTCTTAGTATTTCTACTAGTGCCAATAATACCATGGCAACATCAATATATAGATATATATACATAGACATCTTCTCCTCTTACAAAAAAATAGAAGGATCTGCCGAGAACTCAAGCAAATGTCATTTTTAATTCAGAGGGTTCACCGTTACTACATCCAGTAGCCAATTTCCATTATAAAACTTCAATGTGAAAACATTATTAATTCCAATAAATTTGCTGCGATTGTTCCTATTTCATCTAAAACGTCTTATTTACATTGAATTAGATACTCTAAAATTCATATAGAAAGAGAACGTCGAGTAGGCGTTCTCTTGAAGAAATTCTAAAATAATAATTGTAATCCCATCACAATGACCCACATATAAGCACAAGTCTTAGGAATCATCAATAAACCAATCTTTGGTTTTGTCTTAGACCACAATGTAACTGGGATGTAGCAACCAAAAGAAATAATGATGGCTGCAACCATACGGTTCATATGTAAATCGTACATATTTCCTGAAATGGCATAAAGAAGAATCACACCAATTCCAGTTACGGCAAACACGGCATTACGAATCACAGAAAGCTTCCTATTTCCTTCTTCGGAAGTCCAATTATTTTGTGGTAAGAAACATACGACGATACGAATAATAGCTGAAATCCAAATCATAGCCTCAACCCAAAGCGGAGCTTGTAATGTTGGGAATGTTAATTTCCAGATAAACAATAAAATAATATAGAATACGGTCATAGTGATTGAAGATACCTGTAATCCAATTCCAAGCTGTCTTTTAATTTTATCATTTGTACCATACACAGCTCTTTTAATACGAGGAACCAAGTGGAATGCGTCTCCACCACACAACGTTAATGTTAACACTCCATATAAAATAAATAATGGATTTCCTTTCGAATATACAAAGAATAAAATTCCGGCAATTAAGTCAAAAATCAAGTAACAAGCATCAAAAATTGCTTCCATTAAATCAGGCATTTTTTTCATTTGAAATCATCCTTTCTGCATTGTCATACACCTTTTGAAATACACTCATAAACACTTTGATTTCTTCTTCACTAAGACCTTCAAACATATCTTGCACAAACTCCTTTTGCGCCCATATTCCATCTTCAATTACTTCATTAGCCAATTGTAGTAAATGAATAGTTACATGCTTTTTATTGTCTTTGTCGATTCTTCGCTCAATAAAGCCACGATCTTCTAATACTTTAAGCGAAGTCGAAACATGAGACTTTGTAGACTTACGAATACGAACAATGTCCGCAGCCGTATTGTACGCAGGATTGTTGTAAATAAACATTAATATGTCATACTCCAACTGTCTTAACTGATATTTTTCGCAAACTCCAGAAACCTTCATCTCATAATATCTCGTTATCGTTTTATGTTCATCCCAAAAGTGCATATGCGCCCTCCTCATCGTTCTATTTAGAACATTTTCATTCTATAGCTACTCTATAGGTTTGTCAACAACTTTTTATTGACACTTTTTATGTAAAAATACTATGCTAACTATAAGGGAAGGAATCCAAATATGCATACACAAAAATCTAACTTTCAAACCATGAAATACTTCTTTTACATCTTAATGATTGCGATTTTAGGATGGTTTTGTTTCATGCAATTATTTGGTGCTAACGAACAAAACTATAACGACCCGTCCAAATCCATAATCTATTCCGGTTCCTTTTACTGGAATAAAGAGGATGGTACGAAACAAAAAATAAAGGTTCCCGGAACCTATGAAGTAAAACCAGGCCATACCATGGTCCTGACAACAACATTGCCTAAAGACTATAATGAAACGTCTTTTGCGATTCGATCTTCTTTGCAGGACATTCAGTTCTATGTAGGAAATTCATTGCGCGCACAATATTCCACAAAAGATACAAGAATGGCTGGTAAAAATTCAGCGAGTCGCTACATCTTTTGTCCTACAACCTATAAAGATGCAGGAAAAACATTACGCATTGAACTGACAACCTACACTTCAAATTATTCTGGTATTGTCAATGAGGTGTATTGTGGTAATAAAGCCGAAATTTGGCAAAATATATACAATACTTATGGAATATCCACATTTATTGCCTTCTTTATCTTATTTACCGGCATCACATCCATCCTGTTTGGCATAGCCCTAAAACATGTTTACCACACAACATTCGACATGGAATACTTTGGATGGTGTATGGTCATGGGCTCTGTCTGGATGCTTGGAGAATCCAAAATCCGACAAATCCTAGTTCCTAACGCATCCGCGTTAGCTGCTTTATGTTTTGTGATGATCATGCTGAGTCCATTACCCATCTTGTTCTATGCGGACAACATTCAAAATGGCAAGCACCAAAAACTCTATCGAAATATTGGTTATGTCGTCATTTTAAACTTTATTGTTTCTTCCATACTCTATCTTACAAAAGTCAAAGACTACATTGAAACATTGCCCGTTGCACAATTACTACTCGTCTTTGTGTTTATCCTAATATTCATTCATTTGGTACAATACATACGCAAAAATAAACAAACTAAATCCGACTACATTCTATTGATTGGACTCTTTCTAGTCCTAGTCTGTGTTGCTATTGAATCTGTATCTGTTTATTTTGTCGCAACTATTTCAGGTATCTTTATTGGCATAGGCATGATTATATTGCTCTTCACCAATATTTTTCGTACCATTCGAAAAATTCAAATCATAGAAGAAAATCGTCATCAAACGGAGTTGGAAATTGAAAAGAAAGAAAACAAAAAAATAACACTTCAAATGATGGAATCCCTTTCTACTACCATTGAAGCCAAAGATGAATATACGCGTGGACACTCAAGGCGTGTAGCCCAATATGCAGCCTTGATTGCGAAAAATATGGGTTGGACAAATGAAGAGATTCAAAACCTTAAAAACTGTGCTTATTTACACGACATTGGAAAGATTGGTATTCCAGACCAAATCTTAAATAAGCCTGGCAAATTAACAAATGAAGAATTTAATTTAATCAAACAACACACTACAATTGGACAAGATATCTTAAAAGATATAACGATCATTCCGCATATCGATGAAGTCACAAGAAGTCACCATGAACATTATGATGGTACTGGCTATCCAGATGGACTTAAAGGAAATGAAATTCCAATACAAGCACGTATAATTGCGTTAGCCGACAGTTATGATGCCATGAACTCAAGAAGAATCTATCGTAACGCATTAAGTCATGGACGAATTTATCATGAAATCCAAATGAATGCGGGTACGCAATTTGATCCTGAAATTACTAAAGTCTTCTTGAAATTAATGGACAACGGATCTTTATTTCACTTAGAACACGAAATACTTCCATCCCAAGAAGACACAATCAATAAGTTTATTTCCGATGTTGTGACAACCATGCAAGATCAGGAAGAAACAAAAAACATCGATTATCTTACAGGCCTTCCAGTTCGTAATGTAGGACAAAAACGCATTGCGAGCGCTATGCAAAAGACAAATGGATGCCTGATTTTCTGGGATATGGATAATCTAAAAAAAATCAATGACGTTTATGGACATAAAGCTGGAGATCGAGCCCTAAAAAGCCTAGGAAAACTATTGCTAGACATTTCAATACCTAAGATTGCATGTCGTATGGGAGGGGATGAATTCCTTCTGTTCTTACCACAAGCGAATACAGAACAAGCCGAAAATACAGTTTCAAATGTGATTGAACAATTCAAAGAAATCATTAAAGACGATAGTGAAACCCATTTTGCAGCCCTTTCTGCAGGCATGCTCATGTGCTCTCGAAACGATACGTTTGCGGATGCCTATTCAAAAGCCGACAAAGCCTTGTATTATGTGAAACAAAATGGTAAGAACAACTATTCTTGGTACAACCAAATCCATTATGGAAACACAGCCAACACAAGCTTAGACCTGAAACAAATTGCAAACTCCCTACAAACAAGTGGAAACTATTCAGGCGCATTACACCTAGAATATCGCGATTTCACAAGACAATATGAATACATACACCAATTGATGACACGAAACCAATGAAACTGTTATCTAGTCATGGTTACTATGGAAACTGTACAAGATACACTTCCATATATTGAAGAAATCGAAGAAGCCCTTGACCATATGGGTGAAGCTATTCAAGATAACATTCGAAAGGTGGATGTATGTACACGTTATAGTGCTATGCAATATTTGATTATTCTATCTCATCCTGCAGAAACACAAATTCCAAACATCATGTCACGCATTTTTATGGAATACTACAAACTACAGGATAGTCAGCACTTCACACCTAGCTATGAATATATTTCTATGAAGCAGTAAAGGGGATCGACAATTTAGTCAATCTCCTTTTAGTTTGACAACAACCACCAACATTCTGAATCTCATCTAAAAATAAGTATGTTTTTCCTTTCGAGCCAGAAAATTCAATGCCAATCTCTAATAGATGCTCATCTTCGAAGTTCACATATATGATTTGCGGCAATGGAATTCCATCATTCATTAATTTATGAATCTTTTGATACATCATATACGATTTACCCGTTCTTCGAACCCCCACAAAACAATAATTCACATTATCTTCTAAATCATAATTTCTAGAAATAATAGGATTATAAAGATACATCTCCTTTTGATCTACTATTATCTGTTTTAAAATATCTCGATTCATACGCAGCACTCTTTCTTTTACCGCATTATATAAACATATTGTCTTGTCTGTAAGACAATATTTATGTCTTTTTGTCTTGTTCACAAGACAATATTCATATATTTTTGTCTTATCTACAAGACAAAAGCCTTCCGAAATCAAATAAAATTCTTATCAAAATGATATTGAATCACATTAGAAAAGTCCTCTAAGTTTAGCGCATCATTTTTTTCAAGAGCAGAAAAAAAGATTGCGTTTGAATGTTCGGCAAATTCCTGAAGAATCGTTGTTTTACCAACTCTTCTTCGACCATACATTACTAAATATTCAAAACAATCACTATTATATAATTCATTCAAATGATTTAATTCTTCTTTTCTTCCTAACATCAAATCACATCTTTCGTATTTGTATACTTACGAGTAGTATACTTTAAAGTATACAAACATATTCAATCATTCTTTCACTGTATACTTTTTTATTCTCCCAGTTCATCCAACATATCATCTACACCATCACGGTAACTTTCATCGTTATCATAACGATCCTCATCATAATCACCTGAATATGCATCATCACTTCCTTCATCATAAGATGAAGACGAAGAAGATGATGAGTTTGAACTTTGTCCCTCTTTCTTCTTACGTTTTTCTTCCCTTGCCCTAAATTCATTTTGTTCAGCTTTTCGTCTACTCTCAATACGATACTGCTTCTGTGCCATATCCCATTCTGCCTCTTCCTTTTTCAAAGACATATAGCCATATCCAAACAGAAGTCCAATAATGATCAAGAAAATAATTCCACCCTTGCCATTTGATGTTTCCTTCTGTTTAATCGCTACTGAAGCCCTGCTTTGATTTGTCTTGCTAGAAGGTTGACTCACATGTTCACTACGAATCTTAGGTGATTTAGTCCTTGGAGCACCACCTTGATTTACCTTTCGAATTTTTGGGGATTGTACTTTAGGTGGTTCCCCCATCACTTTCTTATGTATATCAAACAATCTTATAAATATAAAATGAGCTAGCCAATTAATAAAGACATTCTCAAAATCAAAACTCATACATGTTAATACGCTAAGAAACGCAAGTAGATCATCATCAAAATAATCATCCTCACACCAAGGCTCTTCATAAAGCATTTTTTGAACTTCATCCTCTGATTTACCATCATATTTTCGAATCAGTTCATCATCACTCATATCCAAGATTTTCTTAACACCATCCCCTACAATCTTCTTACGCGTTTCAATATCTAACTTCTTAGACATCTTTCTCTCTGCTTTTGTAGGTATATTAGGCAGTTTCGTTTCTTTTTTAGTAACAGGTACATCCACACCATACTGATGCATTACCTGTATTAACTCTTTTGATAGTAGGCCCTTTTTATTAGCCTGAATGTAAATTTCTTCATAGATTGGACAAAGACTACAAGCTTCACTAAACTTATCTTCTTCAATTAAAGAATCAACAGATTGAACAAACTCATATGAACTATATCCCTTAATACACTCTTCGCAAATAGACGCATAAAAATGTCTTAAGTAAACAGGGATAAACACAGAAGTATAGAAATCATTTTCTTTACATCGTTTAGAAACATCCTCAATATGTTTCTTAACTCTACTCGAATCCAAAATCATACGATATAACGTACTTGCAAATGGATTGCACAATATGCCAAAATTTACATTTAAACAAGACTCTAACATCTTCTCCTTTACAAGCTCTATTTCTACATTAATCTGACTTGTACTCCCCTGCATCATAAGCACTTGAATCTTTTCTAAGCTCGATATATCACGATTCAAATTATTCGTATTCATATTTGAAAAAGGAATTTGAATCTCATTATATTCACCACGAATCAATTTATCCTCTACATCATTTACTAAACTTGAATACTTTTCTTTACACTCATTATAATATTCATACCAATCTAGAAACTCTTTTGAAATTATTATATTTTCCATTCACTATACCCTGCTTTATACAAATCTTTCTACCAAATATTATAACCTTTTCGATCTATGATTTCATTTTAATGCTGGTATAATGTTAGGTATGAACTATCAAAATATACAGAGCGGCCTATCTACCGCATTTTTAGACAAAAATATATCTTCCAACGTATTATATCGACCTCAATTTATTTCAAACGACTATAAGAATGGAAGAAAAGTACTAAGCACTATTGAAGATGAACTATTACACTGCGACTCCTTTTTAATCAGTGTAGCCTTCATTACCATGGGAGGAATTACCCCCTTACTTCAAACGCTTCGTACTCTAGAAGATAAAGGCATCCATGGAAAGATTCTAACAACGGACTATTTGGCATTTAGTGATCCTAAAGCGTTAGATAAACTCGCTACATTTTCGAATGTTGAACTTAAAATGTATCTAGTACCCGACTCAAAGAATGGTTTTCATACCAAGGGATATATCTTTCAATCCGATGAAATCTACAAGATACTTGTGGGTTCTAGTAATATGACAAATACAGCACTTACTACAAATCGAGAATGGAATACAAAAATTGTGTCCACAAAATCCGGAGAATTCGTTTCTGAAATGTTAGATGAATTTGAAGAATTATGGAATCATCCAAATACATATTCCTACAATGCATTTATTGGTGCATATAGAGTGCATTATGAAGAATACAAAAAGGTGAAGCAAAAAGAAGACATTAAATTACCTTCTAAACAACTGATTCCAAATTCTATGCAGAAAGCCTTTATTTCCAATCTTAGAAAGCTTCGCAATGAGAATGAATCAAAGAGTTTGTTGATTTCAGCCACGGGAACAGGAAAAACGTATGCCTCAGCCTTTGCCTTACAAGATCAGAATCCCAAGAAAGCCCTATTTTTAGTGCATAGAGAGCAGATTGCCAAACAAGCTCTTCAAAGCTACAAAAATGTATTTAAAAATGCAAAAACATTTGGGCTTTTATCTGGAAACAGCAAGGATACAGATGTAGACTACTTGTTTGCAACCATGCAAACGATGTCTAAAAAAGAAGTGTATTCAAGTTTTGCCCCTGATACATTCGATACCATCATCATTGATGAGGCACATCGCATTGGAGCTAAAAGCTATCAAGAAATCATGGACTACTTTAAACCAAAGTTTTGGCTAGGAATGAGCGCAAGCCCAGAAAGAACCGATGACTTTGATGTATATGCAGCCTTCGACCATAATATTGCCTATGAAATTCGTCTTCAACAAGCTCTAGAAGAAAACTTATTATGTCCATTCCACTATTTTGGCATTACTGACTTTTTAACAAACGGAAACGAAACCGATTTTACAGATTTCAACTACCTTACATCGAACCAAAGAGTCGACTACATTATCGAACAAACCAATTACTATGGATATAGTGGAGAAAGAGTCAAAGGACTCATGTTTTGCAGTTCCAAGAAAGAAGCGGCTGCCCTTAGTGAAAGATTAAATCTAAGAGGGTATCGAACCATCGCTTTAAGTGGAGAGGATTCTCAAGAAAAAAGAGAAGATGCGATTGATCGCTTAGTATCCGATACAAGAAGTGACTATCTACAATACATTTTAACTGTAGATATTTTTAATGAAGGTGTCGACATTCCTGAAATCAATCAAGTTGTACTATTAAGACCTACACAATCACCCATTGTCTTTGTCCAACAATTAGGCCGAGGCCTAAGAAAATCAAAAGGCAAAGAATATGTTGTCATTCTAGACTTCATTGGAAACTACAAAAACAACTTCATGATTCCAATCGCCCTATCTGGAGATCGTTCTTACAACAAAGACAATATAAGACGATATGTTCTTGAAGGTGAAAGAATTATTCCAGGATCGAGTACGATTCACTTTGATGAAATCAGTAAGAAACAAATTTTTGCGTCGATTGACACCGCCAATTTTGCGGATATCAAGCTCATTAAGGATAGCTATAAAAATCTAAAGAATAAACTTGGAAGAATCCCTACTCTTATGGATTTTGAAACCTATGGAGAAATTGACGTACAAAGAATTTTCGACAACAAATCACTAGGATCTTACTATGTCTTTTTAAAGAAATATGAAAAGGATTATAAGATCAGATTGAATGAACTTGAAGAAAACTTTATTAAGTTTATTTGTACAAAACTTGCCAATGGAAAAAGAAAGATAGAGCTTGAAACACTAAAAGATTTAATCAATGATCAAGAATATACTTTCTCAAATGACATATCACAAACAAATGTATTAAACATCTTCACCAATGAATTCCCTACTGGTTCTGGAAAAAATACGTTTAAAGATTGTATTTTTATTGAAGACAAGAAGATTTCAAAACCATTTAAGACATGTTTAGAAAACAACGAATTTAAATCCATGGTAAAAGAAATCATTGAATATGCATTGGATCAATATAATAAACATTATAAGAATACATATAAAGATACAAACTTTGTTCTTTATCAAAAATATACATACGAAGATGCCTGTCGCTTATTAAATTGGCAACACAATGAAGTTCCATTAAATATTGGCGGATACAAATATGATCAAACAACCAAAACATTCCCTGTCTTTATCAATTATGACAAGGCAAACGACATTCAAGATACCATCAAATATGAAGATCATTTTATCAATGAAAGTCAATTGATTGCGATATCCAAATCCGGAAGAACCACAAGCAGTGATGACGTACAAAACTTCTTGTACGCCAAAGAAAGAGGGATTGAAGTTCATTTGTTTGTGCGAAAGAACAAAGATGATAAAACAAGCAAAGAATTCTATTATCTAGGCCATATGCAAGCAGAGATAGATAAGACCAAACAGTTTGTGATGCCCAACACGCAAAAAACAGCCGTCGAAATCTTATGGCAATTGGATACACCCGTAAGAGAAGACATTTATCGATACATTGTAGAGGAGTGATTTTTTGAAAACAATACACGTAGTAGCTGCCATTATTAAAGATGAAAATAAAATATTCGCCACCCAAAGAGGTTATGGCGAATTTAAAGACGGATGGGAATTTCCTGGAGGAAAAGTAGAACCCAATGAAACAAGTAGACAAGCCATTGTTCGTGAAATCAAAGAAGAATTAGATACAACCATTCAAGTCGAAGAATACTTTGATACAGTCGAATATGACTACCCAACCTTCCACCTATCCATGGAATGTTTCATTTGTACAATTCTTGAAGGAAATTTAACTCTATTAGAACACGAATCTGCAAAATGGCTTACTAAAGACACATTAGACTTAGTAGATTGGCTACCTGCAGATTTAGGATTAATCGCTAAACTAAAAGAAATATTATAATCCCATACAACATTTTAAAATACCTAAAAACGAGCATTTCATCTTTACATAAAGAACAAATGCTCGTTTTTCTTTTACAAAACTGTCAAATAATCAACAAATTTTCAGGAATTAATAATGTTTTCACATTGAAGTTTTATAATTGAAATTGGCTACTGGATG
>ENA-OPDW01000817-OPDW01000817.1-human-gut-metagenome-genome-assembly--contig:-NODE-817-length-21646-cov-33.573526_pt1 | contig 21646 bp, 23 predicted proteins | sample MGYA00241264_ERZ501508 | MGnify/ENA primary metagenome ERZ501508 (study PRJEB25962, sample SAMEA2042575) | human gut metagenome | biome: human gut; feature: human-associated habitat; material: faeces...
AGAGATGAACTTCTGAACAAGGCTTTCATGCTCTTCGATTACGTGGAAGCACACGAAGATACCTTCTCCATCGAGCGCCGCAACAAAATGGCACAAATCAAACAAAAGATTGGAGATGCACTCTACTAATTTATGCTGCCCAGTTTATGCGTATAGCCAACTATTTCTATCCTTGCTTAGGCTTGCTCACCATTCTGCGCTACAGCATCCAGGGCCTGGGTTACAGCAATCTCTCGATACTGAGTGGCGTAATGGAAATGATAGCGAGATGCGGTGTGAGTCTCTGGCTGGTGCCAGCCCTGGCGTGGACGGGAGTCTGCTTCGGCGACCCTGTGGCATGGGTCATGGCAGATCTCTTCCTCATCCCCGCCTTCCTTTGGCTTTATAAACATCTGAAGAAGGAGTAAACCCATACGCCATGAGCCAACGGATACTAACAGAAAAGAAAGGTAAAAGTCAGAAGTAATTCCCTTTTTTTTTACTGAATCCGGTGCAAAAATCCACATTTTATCGTTTATAGACGACAAACGTCATTTTTCATTTCATCTCCTCATTCTCTCCATGGAGATGATACTCTTTCACATCCATCTGCAGATATGCCCGGTCTGTTCTTTGCGTTCCATTTTATATATTTTCTTTGTCGTTACAACTCAATGGTTCTGCAGTATCCATTGCTACCTTCTACTTCCGCCTCATGGTCATTCCATTTATATATGTATTTATATTCTGGAGGTAAGATAATATTGCCCCTCCTGTCCAACAGTCCATACAAACATTTCTGCATGCCTATTCTGCATTCGGCATAATCACCTCGGAAGTTGGAGATATGAGAGTAGATAGGTTTCACGATGATGTCATCCTTCACCTTCAGTCCCCATCTGCCATCCTGCTGGAAAGGCTCTACATTCTTCAGATATTCATCAAGTTGTTGGACGGTCATCTTCTTCCTTGCCGTATTCGCCTTCTTGACCACTATCAGCTCATCATTCACGGCAATAATACTCTGCAGTTTCTTCACATAGGTTGGAATGATACCCTTACCAACCCTCAACCCAGCAAACATGCTCTCCCAGTTGCGAGGCTTGTCGGGCAAGCCAAACTTGCGGTAGTTACCTACGTTGTCGATAATCATGCACACCTTATCATTGTTCTTATGGTTGATGCGCAACCCGCGCCCCACCATCTGCAGGTACTTGGCAAGCGACAGTGTAGGGCGTGCCATCTGGATAAACTCTACGTCCGGACAGTCAAAGCCCTCGTCGAAGAGGTTCACGTTCACCATGCAGTCTATCTCACTGCGTCTGAAAGCCTCCACCATCTCCTTGCGTTTCTTGGCAGGAGTCTTACTGTCCAGTGCCACACTTTTTATTCCGAGGGCATTGTAACAGGCGGCTATCGCCTGGGCATGAACAATGTCTATGGCATATACGATTCCCTTCTTGCCGTCAGCATATTTCTTTACGCTGTCATAAAGCCTTTGAATAGTCTGCGGAATGTTCAGTTTCTCGTCCATCTCCTTGATGGCATAATCGCCATCGCTTCCTCGTCCCTTCAACTGGTTCACCGTCAACTGGTCTTGTGAAAACTTACCAATCACCACATAATCGTATGGTGCAAGATAACCACGCATAATGAAGTCGTTGGTGCAAGGAGAAACGATCAACCTCTCAAACAACTTGCTAAAGGAGTTCTTGTTCATACGGCATGGAGTTGCCGTCATACCGAGTTTCAGGGCCTTTCTGTACCTGCCAAACAGGTCTTGATAGGAGGTTGCTATGGCGTGATGCGCCTCATCCACTACGATGAGTCCTGGCGTATACCCAGCCCCTTCCAGTTCGTCGATATGTCTGTTCAACCATTGAATGGACAGCACCCTTATCCTTACTTTCGCTTTCAGCTCCATTTCCTTCTCCCCATAGTCCAGACAGAATCTGTCCAGCGTCTGCTGCATTTGCTCCACCAGTTCACGGCGGTGCGCTACAATCCACACTTCGCCCGTGTCATGGTTATCAAGGAACCATTTCACCACAGCCGCCATCACGTAGGTCTTTCCCGTACCTGTCGGCATCTGCACCATCACCGAACTGCCCACCTTCTCCTTCTTACCATTCTCATCGTAGAATCTGCCAGTAGCAGCAGTCGTCAGCACGTTGATAATGTCCTCCAGCATCTTCTGCTGGTAATCATAAAGTTTGATTTTCTTCATTCAAAAGAAATATAGAATACCATAACTGGCATTCATACCAATTTCATAAATCCGATATACATCAAAGCATCGGCGATGCTCTGCTGTACTGGATTTTTCTTGTCCGAAGCCCATGAATATTTCGCTTGAATTTTGCGAAGTTCCTCACGCTTCTCTATATATTGCTTCTCCAGTTGGTTCAGAATCAGCTTGGAAGCTTGTGACATAGGAATCTTGCCAGCCTCTTTGTCCATCACTTCTTGCAACTTGATGTTACATTCCGTCAAACTTTCCAATACTTTGCGGTATTCCATCATGCCGGGAATATCACCTATCTGACTTTCCGTAGTATCTCTTAGTATAGTCCTTACGCAATCAGGCATAAGGATGATGGCAAGCTCACATTTATCAATCTTGCATGTTCTTGAATCACTTTCTTGGTATCATACGCTATCATCGTAACCAAGTCAAGTTTATCTCTAAATGGTAAAATCTTCAGTATAAGCATATCTATATGTTATAAATCAAAATAATCAGTTTCTCAGCAATCGCATCAAAGCAGGACGATTGCCGTAATTGTATTCTACCTCCTCCACAAAATCCAAGATAAGCTTCTTGGAAACATCACAACATGTGTACATACCCTTGATGCCATCATCATAGAAAATAACCAAGTTGGGTATTGTTGGATATCATAACTTCAATATTAATCTGCAAATTCTATTTTCCAATTGTTTTTTAGAAGTTTTTCATCTAATAGTTCAAAATGTTCCTTTGATATAGCCATACACAAAAGATATTGTGGACGACTCATTGCAACATAACCAATTCGTAAAGCTTGCTTTTCATATTTCTTATTTCCTTTATATGGAAGTCCTTCAAGTTGGGCTCCAAAATATTCACTCTCACATTTTTCATGAAAAGAAGTTTCCATATATAAAGTTGCCACATGAGTTTCTCCTTTTACAGAATGTACTGTACCCACTTCTATTTCAACATCATCGGAGTGAAATATGTTATTAGATATGTTACTTTCCTTGGTAACATGATTATTACTATTTTGAAGAAATTTTCTAAGTTCTAGATTATCTAGTGAGAAGTTAAATAACGCACGTAAATCTTTTTCTATATAATCCTTTATTTCTTCAACAACCTTCGTATCTATATCCTCATCAGTATTGATTATGTTAAGTACCCAATTTCCTATCCGCTTTTTTAAGTTGAAATAAAAAGATTCATTGACCATCTTTATATATGACAACAGGCGTGATTTTGTATAGCGAATGTTTTTCCCTTCCTTATCAAAACTATATCCTAAGCTATTCAGCAATTTTCTTTATCACATACAGACTTTAATACATTGGCTATACTATCACCAAACCTCAAACTTGACATAATTGGCATAGTCCTTCCGATCTTCCATAGTCCTTCGGTCTCACTTTCGTCATATATTGCCTGATGAGGATCACCAAAGCACTGGACAACAACCGATTTTTGTATATCACCAATACTGCGTCCCCACTATATTACAAGCAGTTACACCTATCAGTTTTTTGAAAAAAATATATTTTGTATCGTTTTAAGGGTGAAGGATTGCTAAGCAAACTTCTTCACCTCATCTGTTTTTTCAACATAGTAACATGGAAGCATCGCTCAATGGCTATGTTGTGGATTGCTACAATACTTATAAAAATTAGTCATGACTATTAGGTTTTACCCTAAACATAGCCACAGTGTTTGAAAATTCTGCAACAATATCTATAATATTCGGATTATCTTTTCGAATAATTAAAGCTGCTAAATTTTCAATTCCCTCCATATCTTCGATACTGACAGGCATTAAAATAAACTTATCTTTCATTTGATAAGAGGAAAACCAATATTCAAACAGGCGGCTTCGCATATACTGCTTACCATCACCACTCTCACAAATATACAAGAGAGCTGCTTCGTTCATATTAAAGAAGTTCTCAATGATAAGCATCACGGTATCACGCATTTTCAAGTCTCGTGGAGAAGGTATTTTGTTTACATTGATGATAGAAAAGACATATGATTCTGCATTTTCAATTATGTCATCATCATCAAAGCCAATAGCAAGTAGCACACCAAAATCACTTTTAAAGCGATAAGTTCGAGACTTTTCATGCCAATAAACCTCATAAGGAGCGGAAGCATTAATTATATCCAAAGAAAGCGGTTTCATTACCAAACATTTATATATTTAGGATATACCCCCGTTCGTTCCTTATATTCCTCACAAAGGCTCTTAGTAATTTCAGCTACACGAGCCTTTTTACGTTCTTTTGCTGCCATAAATCTTTTCATTGCAGCTTCACGCTTTTCCCAAAATTCTTTATCCAATGTATCCATAATAGTTCTCCTTTAAAATTCTTTGATTGCAATCTGCCGCAAAAATATGCTTTTTCCTCGAAACCACCAAGAAAATCAAAAGAAATCTTTGATAATCCGTGAAATCTGTGGGACTTAAAATAAGCGGTTACCTCTTCTTCATTGAGGGGAGAAGCCCGAGATAATCTATTATTCCTTATTCTTCATCCTCCAGAAGAAATGCCATGTCCTAAAGATAGGCTCACATAGAGCCTCAGCAGGATAATATCTCACGAAGTGCATATTCCTCCATATCTTCAGGAAATATTTCTTTGCCATTCCTTGTTGTGTGAAATGCCCATACTTGGTGAAATGCTTTCCGAAGTTGCCACCATTCAGTATCTCCGCCAGCAGCAACTTTCCACGCTTTTCATCCATCGGCACTATCATCTTATCCTCAGCCAATCCAAGCACTTCATGCAGCACAAACATCACAGCACCTGCAAACTTCCACAATCCCAAATACTTCAGTTCTCTCTGCACCACATCCAAAGCAGTAGAGGCAGAAGAATCTGTAATGAAAGCAGAACTGACAGAAGCATCAGAAGCTATATCCCCACTAACACCCCGGCGGTCCCATCCCGCACAATCTGGCGAGACCTTTGATGGTCCGCCATCCTTAGAGCGTAGCGGTTCCGAGCACCGAGTAGGGCGGTTTCCTCCCTCTCCCCTGAGGGTGAGAGGGTCGGGGTGAGAGGTGGAGCCCTCTTTGGAAAGAGGGACGGGGTGATTCGAAAAATCAGTATCCAAAAATACATTTTTTGAGAAATCATTGACTACAAGGAAATAGTCAATGATTTGCCTCATTCCAATCCCCTCATCAAAGAAATGATGATAAAGATGCGTCAGCTGATAAATCACATTAAATGCCGTCGTTGGTATAGCAATTTCTCCAATACCATCTGGTAGGCTAACAACATTTGAGCATTGCAAATCCGCATTCCGTTTGAACCATTTCTGCAATCTAACATGATAAATCGGATTGTTCATGGTACAAGGAAAAAAATGCAATTCTACAGGCACTCCATCCATAGAAGTCTCCAAATGTTGGAATCTTATATCATTACCAATTTCAAAATGCGTCTTGGCATATTCCGTTATCTGTTCACGGCTTGCATTCACCCATACATCAGTATCTCCCGGATTTCGGGAATACGCATTTGAATACATCAAGGCATTCCCCTGCCCTTTCAAAACACAGCACCTCATCCCATCCTCTCTCAGCATTGAGAAGAGCTTGCTCGCCACAGCATTCACCTTCATGTTCTGCCTATGAATCTGTTGCGCCTTACCCATCCAAGTCATCAGCAGTTCCCTCCCTATCGGGTTCCGCTTCAACTCCTCAGGATACTCCTTCCCCAGTCTCTCGATACCATCAAAGCAAAGCCCAAGCAAAGCCTGCTTAGAGGCAAAAGAATACAGCTCATGCCAGTTCATACCAGCAATCACCCTACTCATATTCTCCTTTTTCCCCAGACAATATCGTAATAAAGCAAAATATGGAGATGTACTATTCATATATGTTTTCACCTTCAACTTCACCACAGAAACTTTAGTTACTCATTTTATAAAGCGGGAACTTATTCGTATCACACAATCTCTTTTCTAATTGCCCAAAATCTGAAAGTTCATAGTTAGCAAATAATTCAAATTCTTTATCATCATACCCAGCTTTACCTAAATCTATGTCATAGCCACATTTCAACTTCTCAAATTCATTGCAGGTAGGATTCGTTATCGAGAAATTATCGACTAACTTAGGACAATACTTATTACCGTTAGCCCCCAAAGCATCTATTGGGAACAATGCGATATTATCGAGTTTTGACTTTGGAAATTCAAATTCATCGGTCTTCAATGACGAAGTATAGCGTATACCATAAATCAAAACATTTTTTTTCTTTGTTTCCGGCTTATCATTATGAGTAATTACCCACTCTGTCACTAACTGCGGAATGATATACTCGGGCTTAAAAACGTCATCCCTATTGCTTACTACTACCATACATGAAAGTAACAATGGGAAGAAATATAAGGTCCTTATCATATGCTTATCAAAATCATTTTTATCGGGTATTCGCATATCAAGAAGACCAATATCTTTCTGATTCTCTACACGTGAAATCATACATAAATCGAAATCTACACGATGCATTTCTTCCCAACAGGCATAGACGCTTTCTCCAACATACAAACAAGGATAGCCAGGAAAACTATAGCGTTGAGTTTGAACTATTCCTCGTTTTGAGAAAGGAATATGAAACATATCCTTATAGGTAAACTTCTTAGTACCACTATGTACCCTAGCCCTATAGAAACTATTATTTGCTCCTAATTGCGAAACAAACAAGATTTTACCAAAATCTTTATGTCCGGTTTTACCAGAAAACAAATTAGACAGTTTTCTAAAAGCTTGTGCATGCAAACCTTTATATTGTGCCTTAACTATAGCTTTAATTGCCTCACAGATATAAGCTACTTCCTTTTTATCCTCATCTCCGATGCCTTCCGTCTTGTTTATATAAGATAGATAAGTCTTCAGACTATCAGATAAAAGTATACGAAATGGCTTACTATCCGTATTCTCTACAGGGAGCATTTCAGCTATCTTAGAATAGAGTTCATCTTTCGTCATATCACTTTTTATATTAGAAATCCACCAGAAAAAACATTTATGTTCTAAATGTCATTCTTCTATTTAATGCGCTCTAAATGAATGTCATTCAATCCAAGCCTTGATGCGTGTGAAGAGAATTTTTGAAGAACATCTGCAAAAAGACCAGGTTTAGCCTTAAACCACAACTTGTACTTATCCTCATTTTTAATCTCCGTATCAGTTAGAGTCCAAAGACATCGGAAGTCGAAGACGATGCATTTTACATTTTTATCACCAGGTACAAAAATAGGATATATTGGGTAACACTTATCTGATTTTTTACATTGATATATCTTAACTTTAGCTTTGCTACTAGTTTTAAACCCGCCTATTGGAATATCAAATACATACCCACCAACAAATCTTGAATAGATTTTCTTATTAGCATGGTCACAAGGGGGTGTTAATTCTATTGCTATATTTACTCTTGGATAAGTATTTTCAAGCTCAAATATTCCATCTCCCATATCAACAGGAACATCTTCAACCTGATTTTCATGCAAAACAAGCGGACTTTTCGAATCAAGAATTCGATAAATATTACCAGGTAGAATTTCTTGTGTATTCAAGTTGTTACTTTCAATAAAGAAACAAGAATTCAGCTTGGCAGACAGACGATGCAATGTTTTAACATCACCACCAAATGGATTTTCAGTAATTCCAGATAAATCAGGAAGTGACTCATTCTTAACAATCGAAAGTAATTCTGAATTTAACAATGAATCAAATACCTGGTAAGCCCCTGAAGTCAAATTTATATCTTCCTTTTCACCCGTTTCATTTCTAGATAACTCTCTAAGGATATATGATAAACACTCTTCGTGATTCTCAAAATTGGAAGATAATCCATATATGTCACTTAAAACATTCTCTATAGAATCATTAACTAATTTTCTCCAAGCCAATGAAAAATAAGCTATTCTACTCTTCTGAAGTTCAGTATTTAGGTCATCTAACAATCTGTCAAAATTCCAAGAACCTTCTACTTGATAGTTCATTTTATCCATACACAAAATAAACAAAGGAGGAGCATTTAATATCACAGAAGTATCTATTTCTTCTTCCTCATCAGTAGATTCTTGATCTGCAATAGCATTCCTAACTGTCGCATTTCCTATTCGTTTGAGAAATTCGTTAGAATACTCTTTATGCTTTGTCCATAACACGATACCATAATACTTAGTTCTTTCTGGTTGAATTCTTTGGATTATACCAATAAGTCGAGAAATATTTGGAACTAAATTTGAAATATTATCGTCCAGCATCAAGTCTGCAAAAATCAATTCACGAGGATGCTTAAATGCTGATATTTCACCTTCGGAACTACCTATGCGAATAAAATCTACAGGAACATCAACTTTCTGTAAAGCATCCACAATAGCTTCACCTTCTTCTTCGATGTTGTCAATAACAACCGCCCTATTTATAACTTCTTCAATTTTCATAGCTACATTACATAAAAATACACATTATGCTTTAGGAAATGACAAAGCAACAATAGCCTTATCAATCCCTTTATCAACAATTTTCGACGGCAGTTCTATATCACAATTGGACAGAATGTCCATATGACCATTCAACTGTTTCATCGTTTCGTGAGTAATATAAAGTCCAAATCCCATACCTGCATTAAGAGGCTTTCCTGACACAAAAGCTCTAACCGCTAATTCAGGTGCGATTTTAAACCCTGGTCCATTGTCGCACACGGCTACTGTGACAAAACCTTCTCGAAAAGATTCTGTAACATACAAATATATCATTCTATCCTCTATTCTTGATCTACAAACCCAATATATGGAATTATCCACCAAATTAGTTAATGCAGAAATTGTTTCTGTCTTACTAAGTTTTGCCATAAAATCGACCTTCTTATAATTTGAGAACAATCTGATAGCATGATCTTGAAATCTAAATCTATTGTACTCAATAACTTTACCAACTATTTGGGAAACATTGAATTTTTGAATTTCAGACTTTAACATCATTGAGGAATAATTCGCAATGATCGTTTCCAAGACTGGAATGATTTCTTTTACCTTAAATATATTTCCTGCTTCTGCACAACTTTTAAGTGCAGCCATTTGCTTCTCCAGTTCATGGATTGCTCCTCCTAAATTGATGCCAATACTTGCACTATGAATTAAAGTGTCCCTTACCTCATTATATTGTGATTCAATCCGATACAAATAAGTAAGAATCTGATGTTGATCTTTCTCGTCTGGAACTTTTTCTTTAACGATAGAAATAACTTCAGACAAGTCACCAATTACCGGTTCAGTCACATTCTTACCAGTTTTGTAAATAGACATCAGATTCATTCTGTCTTGATTTCTCTGCTGAATGAAAAGATCCATCACATAAGATATCGCATCCACGAAAGCAAAATAAGCTTCATCTTCGATGAATCCTTCTCGATTTGTTTTTTCTCTTAAACCATAACTGGAAATACGGTCTAACATTACAGAACCAAGAAGTAGGCTGTTACTTATAGATCCTCCACTACGACTAAGCCTTCTTTTATCTATAGAAAGCCAATCATTGCCAGGTTCACCATAATCAAACACTCTCATATTATCACGGTAAACTCGAATACCAGAATTTTCCTTTAAATAATCATTTAGACCTTTTTTCTCAACATTTAACAAACTAAATACAGAAGAGTCCTTCTCGTACATGATGACATCAAATTGCACCCTACCTATATTATATTCATTAAGATTTAAACGCTTTTCCCGTTTTACCACTTTACCAGTTTCAGTCTCAACTTCAACATTATGTATTAAGACCTTTTCATATTCATCTAAAGCCGTTAGTGACCTTGACTTTATCTTATCCAAAACATTCCATGGCTTGAATTCATAAGAAAACTCAGTTATTATACTACCTTCCAAAGTACAATGTCCATAATATAAACCTGCATTTTTAATAGCTTCAAGATTTGGCAAGCCTGAGAAGACATTACTATTTGATGAGACAACGACCTCAAAAGAGTCACTTTTTTCTGAAAATGGACTATTCAACGTCGTTAAATCCCGAAATACAGAACGAAGTTTTCTTCTATTCCATTCCCCTTTCAGATTACGGACAATAATTTTCGTACCTGTTTGTTTGTCAAAGAAATGCGAATCAGAAGAATATCCATAATCAATCTTAAAGTCATCAATATCTTTAGATTCTGCTAATTTGGACCAATCGATACTTACATAAACTTCATTCTCATCCGAATGCTTAGAATACAACTTAATATCATTTCCTAACTTATGAACACCCAAGCGTCCAATACCTTTTTCACCTAGAGGTAAGCGTCCCTGACGATGACTTATCAATCTGTTTTTCTTGTTATCTGTACCAATAACAAGCCAAATATTCTCAATCGTATCTAAACTCATACCAGACCCATTATCTGAAATTGATATTTCTATTAATGAGCCAAAAATATCGAAATTGAAATCTACAACACATTTTGTTGCCCCTGCATCATAAGAGTTTTTTACTAACTCCAGCAATGCAATGCTCTCATCTTTTATAAGATCTTCTCCTAAATGCGCCAAGACCCTAGCTGTCATTTTAAATGGTTTCTTCATATAATCTTTCTTTAGGTCATTTTTCATTAAACACAACGGTCATTCTATCCTCACTATATCTACTTATGAGCGCCGATAAAAGTCTCTCATCACAATCTGGAGAGATACACCAATTATTGCTACAATGACATAAAATGTCATATAGTGTTCTAAAGTCTGTATCATGTACTAAAACTTTCTTCCATTTTTTAAGCAACATCATTAGCCTACGAGAAACATGCCGTTTATCGTATCCTAGCATTAAGTACGAATGCTCTCCTTTCGGTAGTAGGTGAACAAACAACATATCTAGGGGAGCAGAGCAAGTTTCATCAAAGCATGACTCTTCAAAATCACTATCATCTACTATAGCATCACAAATTGCTAGTTTTAAAGGAGCCAGTTCTATACAGCAAAATACATAAGAGTTAAAATCATTATTTTCAATTGCATCATAAAGCAAGACGATGCTTGAATCATATCGTCTTTGCATGAATTCCCACGCTTTCTTTTCTTCATCATATATTCCACCCTGATAAAAGGGATTTTTCTCCCTCTTAGCTTCATTTTCTACCAATAACTTCAAATTATGATATCGTAAAGCACCTACAGCGCGTAGAGATTGAAGCACTTGAAATCTAATATCTGTTGGTATTATCCCATCTGCATTTTTCTCATACTCATCAAATAACCCATTATCGTGTTTCTTGCAAAAGATTGGCATAGACATAGCTTTCTCTATACCAAACGTTTGAAATTTTTCTAATGGAAGTTCACCAGAATCTATAAAACTCATAGGATGCACCTCATCTATCTGACATTGTATCAATTCATGCTTATCATTACAAATGTACTTTTTCAATACACATTGTGGCACAATATGAGAATGTTTCAAAGTAATCTCATTGCAACCAGGAATACAACATGCATACTTGTACTTTTGTGAAACAATACGAGCCTTGCTCAACGTCGAAGCAAAGTCCTTATATGAAAATTCCGAAATATCCATAACCATTCCAATTAAAGAGTAATCATTGAATCAAGATTGGCGCATCTTCTTCGCCTCATTGTCACCGATTACAACCTCGGCGAACTTTGGTTTGCGGTTTAATTGTTTCTTGCCTTGTACCATAATTTGAATAATTTTAAATCACGGTGCAAAGGCACGAAACTTTACCTAGGCGCACAAAACGGCTTTCCCCTCATACTTACGTATCATTTGAACGGTACCGATTGCAGTGCTACGATGGTGCCGATTCCTACGCTATCGTCGCAGGATTTGGCCTAATCAGGCTTGCTGTAATACAGCATTTTTAATACCCATTTTAATTATCAAAAGAACGTCAGAAGACACCTTTTTGAGAATTATATTATTCTCAAACAAATTTGGTCCCAGTTCTTTATACAACTTACCAAAAATTTGCTTGGCACAATAAGTAGTCATTGATATGATACCAGCCATATCAATTTCTACCCTATTCTCTTTAGGGTCCAATCCTAAGATTTCATTATATATACGTTCTCCAATCGTCTTATCACTTATGATAGGACTATATGGTTGCAAACTTAAACTTTTCATACGCAATTTATTTTTATGTCTTGGTACTGTTCGGCAAGTCCATCTTGCCAAATTTTAATTTCATTTGCTTTATTCAGTGGCAAAGATACATAAATTATCGTTCCCTGCCAAAAACCACATGTACCTTTTTTAATTTTTCCACATTGATTAACATAATAAGCTCCTTCTGAATAGATATGAATCTCCCCTTTTGCAATTCTAACGAATTCACTTATTAGCCAAAGCCCGAACCCCATGTGGTCAGTTCCTTTTTTAGATGTAATTCCTTGCATAGTTGCCATTTCCAACACATCATAATTTCGAATTCTAAGACTCGGACTATTTTTAAAAACAGGGGCTAAAGAGGTCACCATACCGATACCTGTATCAGCACATACTACATCAAACTTATTTGTATCTCCTGTGGCAACTAAAATTGTGTCAGTCTCATCATTCGAGTGCTCTTTAAAATTTGAAACAATTTCGGCTAAAACACTAAACACAACAGAACATGTTTCTGTATCTTGATAATAATCTTGAATATCAGGAATATAATTGTTTGGGACTTCAACTAAAGACATTTCATTCAACCTTACTGGAGCAATGAACACATTTTCGAAGAGTTGATATTTCAAAGAAGCATAGTTACCTGGAAGGTTAAGAAAAAAAGAATTTAAAAGTTCCCAAAATCCTAATCTTTGCATTTCATAGAGGAAATTCTTATTACCTATCATTTCGGGTGATTTAAAACAAGCTTTCTTCGAAGTATATTCCACAAATTTATAGATTAGTAAAACCCCTACAATATCCATCCTTTCAACTAAATGCGTATCCACCTTAACATGTTCAATTTGCTTGTGCTCCAAGCCAAAAATAGGTGATACAATATCAAGATATTGCTTAATCCTCTGAATTGTACAAATTGGCGGTATTATATAATTAAGTTCACGATCCATAATATGCCTTCTTTAACTTTTCCTTCACAGTTTTTTCATACTCTAAATCTTCATCTCTGCCGCCATTAATCCTTATCAAATAGTAATTAGCAAAATCTTCTATACAAGTTCTGATTTCATCAGAAATATGCAACTGATGAGTATCAATCATTCTCATCAATTTATTAACAGCTTGCGTTTTTTGATGGAAATCCATACATCTTTCTATTTTTAGAATTTGCTGAAAGATTAAGTCAACTGCATTTTTCTCTTTATTTACTTTTTCATCCTTTTTTGTTAATTTCCTTGCAATGTAAATCATCAAAACGGAAAGAAGCACAGAATACGTTCCACCTATATAATCTCCAAACTGAGCCCATTTTTCCGTATCGTCACTAATCCCATTTGAAGCAAAAGTATAAATATAAAAAATTAAAGGAATAAAGAGCAATAAGCATACTAAAACCAGCCATTTGTCATACCATACCTTATGAATAAAATAAATAATCCTATTCAATAAAGTTAATAAACATTGTTTAATTCGATCCATAACTGTATTTACTTATATTTAATATCTCCATTACTAATGTCTCTTATCCCCAGGCGGTCCCATCCCGCACAACCATGGCGAAGACCTTTGATGGTCCGCCAACCTTAGAGCGTAGCGGTTCTGAGCACCGGAGGGCGGTTACATCCCTAATCCCTATGATAGGGATTTAGGGCTTGGGTATAGGGTAAGGACCCTCCCTCAAGGGAGGGACAGGAGGGTCTATTTACAATACATTTCCTCATAATACTTTTGATACTCCCCAGAAGTAATATGATCCATCCATTCCTGGTTATTCCGATACCACTTCACAGTTCGATACCCTCCTCAAACTGGAGAGATGGCTCCCAACCCAATTCCTTCTGCAACTTTCTAGAGTCGATGGCATAACGCATATCGTGACCCTTTCTGTCTGTTACATAAGTGATGAGATCCATATCCTCGCCTTCCTTTCTGCCGAGCAGAAGGAAAAGGTAAGATATAGTTTTCAATATCCTTATTTCAGATATTTTCTGTCATTATCCTCGAACCAGTCAGCCAGCGCTTCCTCAAAACTCCACTTAAACTGATAACCGCAGTTCTTCAATTTCTCACCACAGATATTGGTCGAAATCTGGAGTTTCTTCACTCTCGCAGGACAGATACCCATTGGCGAGCCAAGAAGCATGGCAGCCCTAGCCATAGGCATGATAACCCAGTTAGGAATATCAGGAACAAACTGAGTTAAACCGGTTACCTTCTTCATAGCCTCAACAATATGTTGAATGGTATAAGCAGGTTCGAAACAACAATTATACAACTCAACACCATGCTCATGATGTTCCAAGCGATACAGCATGAAGCGAACCAATTCCTTTACATAGATACAAGCCTTGATGGTATCCTTTCTGCCAGGATACGCAAACTTATGACCACGGATAGCCCAATACAATCTGGTGAAGTTACCATTCTCTCCCTTTCCGAATACCACACCTGGACGAACAATAGTGAGCTGACGATGAGTCGCATCGCCATTCTGCCACTTCTCATGAATCTTCTCTGCCACCAACTTAGAGATACCATATGCAGTATTAGGAGTAGGCAAAGTTGTCTCCTTCTTCAACTCCTCAGCAGCTCCGTATGGTGCAATACTTGAAGTAAACACAATCTTCTTGATATTCCACTTCTCAGCAAAAGCCACCACATTCTCAGCACCACGGATATTCGTCTCGAAATACTCATGATCTTCATGACCAGGAGTACGATGCACGGCAGCAAAGTTGAAGATGACATCATCCTCTGTAGGAGTAAATGGCAAGTTCTCGATAGGCTTGCGGATATCATACTCGATGAAAGTAGACTGCAACTTCTGACCATCACGCAAAGCAGGCTTGTAATCCTTCACTACAGGATTAGGAGTACCAGGCTTAACGATGTCGAGGTTATATACTTGGGCGTTAGGATAACGCTCCTTAATCAAATTTGTAAGATGGGTACCGATGAAACCGGTACCGCCAGTGATAATATAGTTCATACTAAATTTTCAAATTTACACAAACAAAATTATTTCTTATAGCCCAGTTCCTTCAAGAGTTTCTTGTTCCATTCAGAACGTTCCTTATCAAAGAACCAGCCCCATTTATTGAAGTACTTCACCATATTCTCCATATGAATCTTCAGCATTTTCTTACTCTTATAAGATGCAGCTCTATGAGCATGCACTACCGACACCATTGGCCAATACATCGTACGATAATACTTATGCATTCTTCGTGTAATATCAATATCCTCAGGATACATAAAGTATCGCTCATCAAACAAGCCCACCTTATCGAATGCAGACAATCGGAAGAACATGAAACTTCCCTGATGATATGGGATGTTTGCAGGAGTTTTGTGATCCCAAAACTCCAAGGTATAGCGATAGTTCATTTTCTCTCCCATCTTCTTTGGCATAAATCTGCGGAAGATAAGGTCGAAAGGAGTTGGCAACAAACGAGTGGTCAACTGTAGGCGACCATCAGGATAGCGAAGCATCGGCTGAAGCTGGGCCACATCCTTGTTTGCTTCCATATACTCTGTAATCTTCGAGATGACACCTTCTTCAAAATATACATCAGAATTAATAACCAGATGATAGTCGGCATGAATCTCCTGTGCCTTCTTTATAGCCACATTATGCCCTGGTCCATATCCCATATTGGCATTGTTGAAGATATACTCCACCCCATCCAACTGAGAGCAGAAATCTCTGAGTTCATCACTTGGTGAATTGTCACTAATATAAATCGGTGCAATACCATTCTTGAGCATAGAGTCTATACACTTCTTTAATTCATCGTGATCAGTCTTATAGGTCACTATAGAAGCTGTTATTATCATTGGTTATCTCCTTCCTTTTCTAAATTATCTATTTCGAATTGTAGTTTCTCTTCCTCTTTCTTGTAGCTTATTTGCATTCTTCTTAATTCCTCAATTCTGCCCTTAATAGATTTTTTAGGGGAGAAATTCTTTTCCCAAATAGCTAATTCATCCTTAAAAGGCATAAATGGTCTATACAATTTATCAAATGTTGTTCCTATAGCACCCATAAAAGGACGCAACTTAGGAGGATTCCAACCACAATGAATTATCAAATCAGGAGCAATATCAGTATAAGGATCCAGATACACGATTTCCTTAATGCCTATTTGATATGCCTTTTTAGAGCAGAGAACACAAGGTGAAGCAGTTACATACATAATACCTCCATCCAGTCCTTTTCCGCCAACCTTAGACAATCTAAGCATCGTATTTTCTTCAGCATGTAAAGAGCGTGTATTTACTTGATCTTTTTGCCCTTTATATTTATTATAGCGAGAACGGAAACAGTATGAATATCTCAAACCATATTTAGCCAACTCATCCTTTACCACACCATCAGAAAATTCCTCAGTTAAGCATTGCTTGAACGTATTACCATTAATAGTTGGCATGCCTGCGAGTTCATAGTTACTATAAATATGATTTTTTAGCTGATAGTTAGGGTCTTCACCTATATTGCCTGTTTCTAAGAATTCATCAACATACCTTAACTGACAAGGCAGTTGAGAAGAAGGAGGATCATTCCATCCAACAGACTGAACAGCATAACTAGAATCAACTATTGTACAACCGACTTTTCTGGAAATACATCCGGAATTTAGTTTAGCAACATTCGCAACAGCCATACAACGCTCATCTCTACTAGGGGTTATCAATCCAGGTCTCACTATCAATGCATAAAACTTCATCCATTGCTCTGCAGTTGTAAAGAATGTATTAACTCTACCTTTTCCCGCTAATTCAGATTTGCAATTATTGATAATATGAATCTCACTTTCAGCCACACATCTACTGATGTCGGCACCATAAAACAGCCCTTTTTCGAAATCTTCTATACTGCTTTCAATCCTATTCAGCCAATTAATACGCTGAAGCATTGGCTTCAAAGATTCCAACTTATCTTTGGAGTTTTCATCAATATCCTCCTTATACACAGCCTTGAACACCTTTTCCGTAATAAGTTTTTTCTCATTACCATCATTATGTAAAGCTACCATATAGAAAGCATTATATCTTTCTCTGAGAAACAAAATTTCCAAAGAATTTCTAACAGAATCTATAACAAAACGGCGAGGGGCATTCTTGTTATCTTCGTGACAACCTTTAATAATTTGATTTATAAAATCAACTATCGTAAAGATGTGATCGCTTTCATACAAATCTTTATGTGATACTACTGCTAATGGATCACCGGTAGCTCTAATTGCATTAGCTAAACGATGTACAAAGAAATTCTTAGCATAATAATCTCTTTCCTTTAATAAATCATAAAACTTTTCACAAAAATCAAACATATGATTATTAAAGAAAGCTTGATACAGTTTTTTTCGATAATCTAAATATTTAGAAGGATCATCATTTAAATCAGCCAATTCATAAAACATGTGAGATATGTCCATAAATCCCAGATTGATAATATCTTCATCTTTCAAGTCATTATCTACTACATATGTCACATCTTCTGTATCTTCTTTTCTCTCATGACTTTTATCAAACTTTTGCTTCACCAACTGCTTGATATTTTCAAGGAATCGTTTGTCATCCTTTTTGCAAGCAAACTTCAACAATGAATAGAAAAGCAATACATTTCTGTATTTTATCACTTGAAACTGATTAAACTGCTTCTCACATACACTATAGGCGAGTTCATATTTCTTATAAAACAAGACATCCTCCTTCGTACTTTCGTTGTCTATACCCAAATCTTCTTTCGCACGAACTTTTGTTTTCCATTCGGTAAAAGGCTGTGCCATCAACTCAGCCAAAGCAGAACAACCACTTCCTGATATTCCAGTCAAAGCAACAATAACAAAATCACTTCGCTGCTTATACATTTCATTTATAGGTAATCCCATCTATATTTAAGATTAAAATTCAACTTTACTAAACATATAGTCATTAGGATAATTAGAGCGATATTCATTATAATTAAACTCTAATATCAGTTTTTTTGCCCATATCATTTTCCAAAGGTACTTAGAAATTTTATGAGCATCTTTATCCGTTAATTCAATATTTGCATATTGAGTATATGGTTCCTTTTTAAACCAATCATTTTGTACCGCTTCATACTTAAAGGAAGTATAAAGCTGGCGATAAGAAAAAGAATCCCCAAAGTTATTTACCAACTTTTCCAAACTTTTAGAAAAAGTTTCCTCATCAATATTCAGGGGTAACTTAGTTTGCCCCATTACAGTATAACCATAATACATATATATATATTCTCCTTATTTTAATTTTTGTCCACTTAACTGCTGATACAGAGAAACTGCATATTTATCTGTCATACCAGACAGTAAATCAACTATCATTCTCAACCTAGCATACGTATCTAAAGTTTCAACATCAAGATTAAATAAATCTATATCAGAATAGAATTTATAAGCCTGAGGCTGTAGTTTTTCTTTCTCCCTCATTGCAACCTTTATAAAGGTACGAGAAAAAATACTTTTAAGATGGTTTCTGAATTTTTTATCAGAGTTGAAAGCACACTGGGTTAAAATGTCCAACAAACCATTTAAAACAGAATATCCTGTCAGTTCAATCTGCTCAATTTCTCTTTGAGGGTATATGTGCATTACAGCAAATTTATGAAAAGCTTTAGATAAAGAGTCACCATCTTCTATCAACTCTTTTGAATAGGTACCTTTGTCTATGCGTTCCAAATTAGCTTTAAAATTCTTAATAGCGAGTTCTACAAAATAGCGAGTAATGGCAACACGAAAATCACACATTTTTCTACGTCCATCATTTTCATTGATACATTTTTCTTTAAATGACTTCGCCAAATGCAATTTATCTAAGATGCTATACTTTTCATCACCAGATTCTTTCTGCATAAATTTATTGATAAAGTCTATCACATCATCAAAGGAATACCATCCCATGGTAAAACCATCCTCTACATCCATAATGTTATAGCTAATAGAATCAGCCGCTTCTACAAGAAAGCTTAATGGATGTCTTTTCACTTTACCATTTTCCATTCTCATTCCACACGAATCAATTACGTCATTCAGCACATCAGATTCAGAAGTAAACACACCATGTTTCTTAGTGCCTATATAATCTTGGTCATTCGGATATTTCAAGTATGCAGCCAATGTACCATATGTCAGATTCAACCCTGCCAAATCTCCAATAAATTGAAGCCTAGTCAGAATTCTGAATCCTTCTGCATTACCATCAAAGCAAGTAAAATCAAGCGCCTGTTGGTCTGTTATGTGACGTTTCTGCAAATAATCCTTGAAATAGTTCTGGATAATAGTTTCTCCAAAATGGCCAAAAGGAGGATTACCTATATCGTGAACAAATGCTGCCGTTTTTAGAATCACAGGTATTTTACGCTCCAACTCTAATAATTCCTCTGGAGAATAAAGTTCTCTAAATTCCTTATCTCGACATATATCGATACCTAAGGAATATGCGATACTCAAAACTTCCATCGAATGGGTCAGTCGAGTATGTATACTGTCACCAGAAGTTAAAGGAACAACTTGAGCTTTATCATGCATACGTCGCATTGCTGAACTAAAAATGACTCTTCCAAAATCACTTTCAAACGGATTTCGTTTATCCGTATAATCATCAGCATTTGCATTATGAGTACCTGTTGATTGGCGATAACGCTTAGCACTCAAATATTTATTCCAATCTATTTTGTACATCATATTTTTCTATTATTTCTTTAATAAATGATTCTACTTCAATCTGAGGATAGATTATTGAGCCAAAATGTTTGATTTGAATACTTTCCAAATCCATTTTATCAGAATAATGCCTCTTTACCCATCCTGCCATCTTTAGAGAAATACTAAACATATATTTATGGTTATAATGATATATGTTAACCAGACACAATGGAATATTAGGGTTTTCCTCATATACAACATCCATCGTTTTCGTCAACAAGAACATGCAAAAATTCTCATCATATATAAACTTCTCTCGTTTGAAATCATATACAATTGCAGAGAAATTAAAGAAAGCTGATTTTATTAACGAATTAGGATTTATATCAGCTTTCATCTCTTTTATTCCCCATGTATCCTGCAGTTTCCAAATGTCAATAACTAAGTTTTGTCTTTTTATCTTTAATCCTCCAAAGCTATTTAGCTTATAAGTAGAATTTCTAAGGTAATCTATAATGGAACTATCCTTAAGAAATGTTCCATTTACAACACAGTCAAAGTCTCTTGAAAACTCGTAATTTCCCGTTAAAAAATCTCGTATTACACCACTGAAAATAAATACATCATTTTGTCTTGCTATAAGTTCTAGAACTTCATAGCTTAATTGATCCAAAACTATGTTACGGAGAAAGTATTTAAAGGACTTTGCTTGGTGTTGAATATCGAAAGAAATTTTATTCAAATAATACATTAACATCATTTCTACGCATAACATTTTTGAACCGAAGAAGATAATCTCTAGGATTCAAATGGTGAATCAAAATCTTTTAGCAAAGGATGTTTTGTATCCTTATCACTGAGATTAGCATGTTCCGTTGGTATCATCCAATCTATACCGAGAGATTCATCCAATATCGAGATGCCACCATCAGCTTCTGGGTGATAGAAGTTATCACACTTATATTGGAATACCGCAGTTTCTGACAACACAGCGAAACCATGAGCAAAGCCCTTAGGAATAAAGAACTGACGATGATTATCTTCCGTCAGTTCCACCGCCACATGCTTACCGTATGTCGGCGAACCCTTACGGATATCCACGGCAACATCCAGCACTCTACCTTTTACGCATCTTACCAACTTACTCTGAGTAAACGGAGGTCTCTGGAAATGCAAGCCTCTCATCACACCATACGAGCTCATGCTCTCGTTGTCCTGACAGAACTCTACATGATAACCAACTAAAGGTTCAACCTTCTCTTTAAACTCTCGCTCGCTGAAGCTCTCAAAGAAGTAACCACGAGCATCACGGAAGAGACGTGGCTCTATAATAAGCACGCCCTCTATATTTGTCTTAATAACGTTCATTGTTTAATTAGAATTTCAACTTTTAACATTTCTCATTATACATTTTCTCATAGTATTTCTGGTAATCACCCGATGTAACATTGTCCATCCATTCCTGGTTATCGAGATACCATTTCACCGTTTCCTCGATACCCTCCTCAAACTGGAGAGATGGCTCCCAACCGAGTTCCTTCTGTAGCTTTCTAGAGTCGATGGCATAACGCATATCGTGACCCTTTCTGTCTGTTACATAAGTGATGAGATCCATAT
>ENA-OPDW01000829-OPDW01000829.1-human-gut-metagenome-genome-assembly--contig:-NODE-829-length-21431-cov-9.855305_pt1 | contig 21431 bp, 15 predicted proteins | sample MGYA00241264_ERZ501508 | MGnify/ENA primary metagenome ERZ501508 (study PRJEB25962, sample SAMEA2042575) | human gut metagenome | biome: human gut; feature: human-associated habitat; material: faeces...
ACACTCATTTAACAAGAACTGTCAGATATTTGTCCTTGACTTTTGAACCAGTTTAAAACAGGCGGCTTTTTTGTTGCAGAAAATTCTTTTGAAAAATTTTTCGGAAAAACGGCGATTTTGGGTGTGCATTTCATACCCCTTTGTCCAAATGAGTGAAGGGGTTAATTCCGAATGACAATTCGGAGCCTTTCATTTGGACATTGAAAATTGAATATACAGGTCGCTAAGACTTTAATTCTGATGATAGCCACTTTATCGGGTACGCCGTGACTTCTCATTGAGAACAGCGAGAACTCCCGGTATAAGTAACAGATTGCCCTTGTTACGGCGATGACAGTCAGAAGGATAATGATACTTCTCTACGGAGCTGGCGGAGAACCCGGCAGAGGTGAAACTCCTATGATACAGATAGCAGTCTGTTCCTTAGCGACTTCCCAAAAGCGATATGCTCGGCAAGGGGTGTTGAGAACGAATATTGCCACGACCGTTTAGGAAATGAAACGGTCAAGTACATAGTCGTATCCTAATGACTATGAATTTTACGAAAGGAGGACGCAAAAGTGTCGAACTGCAAAACGATTGCTATATGCAATCAAAAAGGCGGAGTTGGAAAGACAACCACTACGGTAAACCTCGGCGTTGGTCTTGCTATGCAGGGTAAGAAAGTCTTGCTCATAGACGCAGACCCACAGGGCGACTTGACCACTTGTCTCGGTTGGCAGGATACAGATAGTTTGGGTATCACGCTTGCAACGAAACTCACAGATGTCATAAACGAAACGATGAAAGACCCTATGGTCGGTATCTTACACCACGACGAAGGTGTTGACCTTATTCCGGCAAATCTTGAACTCTCGGCAATGGAATTTAACCTTGTTAATGCAATGAGCAGAGAAACGGCATTAAGAAATTATCTAACCGAAGTAAGGGACAAATACGACTATATCCTTATAGATTGTATGCCCTCACTCGGTATGGTAACAATCAATGCTTTGTCTGCTGCCGACAGCGTTATCATTCCTGTGCAGGCTCAGTATTTGCCGGCTAAGGGTATGACGCAACTTGTTCAGACCATTTCACGAGTTAAGAAGCGTATCAATCCGAACTTAAAGATTGACGGTATGCTTCTCACTTTGGTGGATAGCCGTACCAACCTCGCCAAAAGCACGGTAGAAGCTCTGAGAGAGAACTTCGGTAATCAAATCAAGATGTATCGAACATATATCCCGATTGCTGTAAAGGCAGCAGAGACTTCTTCCAAAGGCAAGAGCATTTTTGCCTATGAACCGAACAGTACGGTGTCAAAGGCGTATGCCGAATTTACAAAGGAGGTGTTAGCCGATGGCAGGAAGAAAGAGCGACTTCACTCTCACGAGGCTCGATGACTTGTTTTCAACACAGGAGCAGAGAGATGAGGAAAAACTTTCAAAAATCCGAGATATTCCGTTAGAGCTGATTGACGATTTCCCAGACCATCCATTCAAGGTCAGGGACGATGAAGATATGCAGCAGCTTGTCGAGAGTATCAAGGAACGTGGAGTAATTACTCCGGCAACAGTAAGGCAGAAAGAGGACGGCAGATATGAACTCATATCGGGACACAGACGAAAACGAGCAAGCGAACTTGCCGGTTTTGAAACACTAAGATGTGAGGTTGTTGACCTTAATCGAGATGAAGCCACAATTCTAATGGTGGAAAGTAATTTCCAAAGGTCGCAGATACTGCCAAGCGAAAAAGCCTATGCCTACAAAATGCGTTTGGACGCAATGAAAAGGCAAGGATTTCGTTCTGATTTAACTTCTGCCCCAGTGGGTCAGAAGTTCTCAGTTGAACAAATTGCAGATAACTCAACCGATAGTAAAACTCAAATTCAGCGTTATGTCCGCTTAACAAACCTTGTTCCCGAACTGCTTGAATTTGTTGATGAGGGGCGAATTAAAATGCGACCGGCGGTTGAATTGTCGTATCTTGATGAGGACAGTCAGCGTGATGTGGTGGACGAGATTGATATGAACGACGCTACACCGTCTCACGACCAAACTATCCGTATGCGAAAGTTTTTTGACGAGGGCAAACTGACAACCGAGGCTATCCAAGCCATTATGTCGGAGGAAAAGCCAAATCAAAAAGAGAAAATTGTGTTAAGAGGTGACAGGGTTCGACAGCTTATACCGAAGAATATCCCGGTAAGTCAAACTGAGGAGTTCGTATGCAAGGCTTTGGAGCATTACAACAAGTTTCTCAAACAGAGAGCTGACCGTGACAGCCGATAGCCTTCCCCCCTTCTCACACTCTACCCCTTATATTTACCTACTGTTTACCGGCTGAAAAGATATATTCTATCTCCCTTAAATATATCTATCTCAACTAACATATAGCTATCTAATAAAGGGTTCGCACATTTGAAACGAAAGCAAAATGTCTGCTACGATAAAAAGTTCGGCTATTCGCACCTTTGATGTTTTTTGCCTAATTGAGTACGATTAAGGCGAAAGGAGCGATATGCTATGAAAAAGAGATTAACCGCTTGTATGCTTGCTTGCTTTATGATTTTACTTGTTGGTTGCAGCAGTAACACAGCCAAAGAAGCCGCAAAGAATGAAACGAAAACAGAGACTTCTTTTCCGGCTGGTAATACTGAAACGCAATCTCAGGAAGAAACATCAACCGAACAGGAAAGTACGGCTATTCAGGAAAAAACACCGAATACGACTGACGAAAGCAGAAAAGTTGATGAAAGTAAGGCTATCAGCAATGTTCAGTCAAAACCGGCGGAAGAAAAAAGTTCTGAAAAGCCGAAAGCAGAACCGTCAAAGCGGACAAACACACCGACTGTTTCCGAAAAGCACACGGAACAATCAAAAGAACCAACATCCGCTACACCAAAGCCGACTGAAAAGCCAAAAGAGCCGAAACCCACAGAGTCGCCAAAGCAGACTTTTGATGTGAGCGAATATGTGAGTTACGCAAAGAGCTATGCTCAAAGTATCGGTTTAGAACTGGACAGTACAGCAACGGAATGTTGGGATAATCCTATTACAGCGAACAGCAGACGAACAGGCATTAAAGACGACATTAAAAGTAGGCTGAACAGATACAAAAATGTTGAGGGCTTTACGGCAGTATGGATATGGGCTGAAAAGGTATCCGATACGGAATACGAAATCTACATCGGATATTGCTAAAACTAAATCAAACACAGAATTGAACGCACTGATAATCGGTGCGTTCTTTCATTTTAAGGAGGAAAACCAAATGGTAAAAACGAAATTCAAGAGAGCCGTATCGCTTGTAATGGCGGCGGTTCTCAGTCTCGGTGCATTTGCAAATATCGGGACAACTGCCTATGCCGCTTCGGGTACGAAGTCCGATGTGTATATTATGGAACTTCCCCGTAGCGGAGATACAAACAACAACGGTAAGTGGGGTCACGGTGAACTCAAATTTATGAACGGTTGGTACTCTCACGCAATAAGCACCGATTCACTCAGAGCAATGGGTTCGTATTCGGGCAATATTGCTTACTGCATCGAGCCGGGTACAGGTCAGCATACCGGAGATACACTTACCGAGAAAAACGAGGACTATTTCAATAATCTTGGCTCTAACGGCACAATTTCCGGCGATGATATTCGACTTAATATCGGTCGTATTTTGCAGTACGGATATTGCGGCAGCATTAGCACAAGTTGGAAGTCGCAGAACAGCGATGACGCAGATAAACTTTCACACGCAATCGCAACACAGCTCCTGATTTGGGAAACCATTGTCGGCGAAAGAGATGAAAGTTTTAATCATAAGTCGCCCGGCAGTTATGACGCTATTCTCGACCACATTCAAAAAGGTCATCCCCTTTATAGCCGTATTATGACTTACTACAACAGTATGTCGGAAAGCGTACAGAAGCACACAAAAGTGCCGAGTTTCTGTACTAAGTCAAGCGGCTCTGCAAAGGTGAATGAACTTAAATGGGACGGAAGCAAGTATGTTACTACTCTTACAGACTCAAACGGTGTGCTTGGCAATTATGAGTTTTCTGCCAATATTGACGGCGTGACTTTTTCTAAAAGCGGAAATAAGTTGACTATTTCAATGACAAAAGCTCCGAGTAAGGAATTTACAATTACCGCAACCAAAACAAACGGTACTCGCAAGGGCATTGTTGTTTGGACGGACGGTAAAAACTCTCCCGGTAACGGTATTCAAGATGTCGTTTCGTACAGTCAGAATGTCAGCGACCCTGTAAGTGGCTTTGTAAAAATGAAAGTCAGCTACGGTTCTTGCAAGATTGTAAAAACCAGCGAGGACGGAAAGGTTGACGGTATCAAATTCACTATCACAGGCAACGGAGTTAATCAGACTGTTACCACAGCAAACGGCGGTAAGTTTCAGCTTGATAATCTTATGCCCGGCGTATATACCGTAACGGAACAGTCCATTGATAAATATGTCCCGCAGGAGGTTCACAGAGTAACCATTGTTGCAGGTCAGGTGGCAACCGTAAACTTCAACAATGTTCTCAAAAGAGGTAATCTTCAGGTCATTAAGTCCTCAGAAGATAATCTTGTGGAGGGTGTGAAATTCCACCTTTACGGTACTTCCCTTGCAGGCATTGCCGTTGATGAATATGCGGTTACTGACAAAAATGGTGTTGCAACATTCAAAGATGTACTTATCAGCGGAAGCACACCATATACGCTCGAAGAAGTGGATACAGCAATCCGTTATGTTGTTCCGGAAAAGCAGACTGCACCGATTAAATGGAATGAGGTTACAAACCGAGACTTTACCAATATTCTTAAAAAGTTCAGTGTAACTGTAACAAAGAGCGACCGAGAAGAAGGCACTGCTCAGGGTGACGCTAAACTTTCCGGTGCTGTTTACGGTATCTACAAAGGCGAAACACTTGTGGATAAGTATGTAACCGACAGCGACGGACAGTTCACCACAAAAGAATATGTCTGCGACAGCGACTGGACAGTAAGAGAAATCACACCGTCCGAGGGCTATCTTCTTGATAAGACAGTACACAAGGTAGGTGCAGAACCAAAGCTCTTTACGATTGAACACAACCTTGTTTCTAACGATGTTACCGAACAGGTTATGAAAGGAAATATCGCTATCATCAAACACACCGATGACGGTGAAACAAAGATTGAAACACCCGAAAGCGGTGCAACTTTTGAAATCTATCTTAAATCTTCCGGAAGTTTTGAAGCAGCAGAAGAAGATGAACGAGATACTGTTGTCTGTGATGAGAACGGTTTTGCTCAGACAAAGGATATGCCTTACGGCGTATATACCGTTCATCAGACCAAAGGTTGGGAAGGTCGTGAGTTTATGAAAGACTTTGATGTTTTCATTTCTCAGGACGGACAGACCTACCGTTATCTCATCAACAACGCAAACTTTGAAAGCTATATCAAGGTGGTAAAGGTTGATGCAGAAACAGGCAAGACAATTCCGTATGCAGGTGCAGGCTTCCAAATCTATGACCCTGCCGGAAACAAAGTAAGTATGACATTTACTTATCCTACACCGACAACTATCAACACTTTCTACACCGACGCAGACGGACAGCTTGTAACTCCCGAAAAACTTGAATACGGCAAAGGTTATTCACTTGTTGAGGTTCAAGCGCCCTATGGGTATGTACTCGACAGTACTCCTGTTCCTTTTGATGTAACGGAAGAAAACTCCACACAGGAAGGCGGTATCACATTGATTAAGGTGGATAAGCCGAATATGGCTCAGAAAGGCACAATTTCCGTTGAGAAAACCGGCGAGGTATTCTTTGGTGTGAATGTTTTTGGCGAGAAAGATAAAGATGTGATTTATCAGCCGGTATATACAGTCAAAGGACTTGCAGGTGCGGTTTATGAAATCACAGCCGATGAAGATATTGTCACACCGGACGGCACACTTCGTTATCACAAGGGTGATGTGGTTGATACCGTGACAACCGATGATGAAGGTTTTGCCAAGAGCAAGGAACTCTATCTCGGAAAATACACGGTAGTAGAAATCAAAGCACCTAACGGTATGGTTATCAATAACGAAAAACATTCGGTTGAACTCACTTATGCAGGTCAGGATGTAGCCGTAACAGAAACCGTAACCAGCTTCTATAACGAGAGACAGAAAGTAAAGATTTCTCTTGAAAAGGTGCTTGAACAGAATGACACCTTTGGTATCGGTAAGAATGATGAAATCAAAAACATCAGCTTCGGACTATACGCAAAAGAAGATATTGTATCTTCAAGCGGCACAGTCATTCCGGCAGATGGTTTGATTGAGATTATCACGCTTGATGAAAACGGAACAGCGATTGCGAATACAGACCTTCCGTTTGGCAGCTACTATATCAAGGAAATTACCACAGATGAGCATTATATCCTTTCTGATACACAGTATCCGTTCACATTTGAGTATGCCGGTCAGGACACCGAAATTGTTGAAATCAAAGTAAATGACGGTAAGCCGATTGAGAATAAACTCATCTACGGTTCTGTATCCGGTAAGAAGATTGACGAGAATGGAGAAGCACTTGGAGGTGCTTTAATCGGCATCTTCAAAGCAGATGAAACCGAATTTACAAAAGAACACGCTATTATGACTGCCACATCTGAAAAGGACGGCAGTTTTTCTTTTGCAAAAGTTCCTTATGGACAGTGGATTGTAAGAGAGATTGAAGCTCCGACAGGATTTGTCCTTGACGATACTTCCTACGAGGTCAATATTTCTAAAAACGAACAGGTCATTGAAGTTGAAATTGCCAATGAGTATATTCACGGTAACATTCAGCTTACCAAAGTTGACGCAGATTATCCCGATAACAAACTTACAGGTGCAACCTTTGAAGTTTACAGAGATGTAAACGGCGATGGCAAACTTGACGACGGTGATGAGCTTATCGGAAATCTTAAAGAAACCTCAACAGGTATCTACGAGATGAAAGAACTTCTCTACGGAAAATATCTTGTAAGAGAAACCAAAGCACCGGACGGTTTTGAACTTGATAAGGGTGTTTATTCCGTCTTTATTGAGAATGATGAAACCACCTACAATGTTGAAAACAAAGCAGGAGTCGGCTTTATCAATCAGGCAATGAAAGGCAACCTTAAAATCAAAAAGACATCTTCTGACGGTAAGGTTGAGGGCTTCACTTTCAGAGTAACCGGAGAAAACGGTTATGACCGCAGCTTCACAACCGATAAAAACGGCGAAATTTTTATTGAGGGACTTCGTATCGGCGAATATACCGTATCGGAAGTCGGCGACAATGTTTCTGCCGGATATGTTTTACCTGCCGATAAAAAAGCAAGCGTAAAGGTTGGCTCTACCACCGTTGTGGAAATGCATAATGTTCTCAGGGATACACCTAAGACCGGAGATAACAGCAAGGTCGGCTTGTGGACTGTGCTTGCAGGGCTTTCTGCTCTCGGAATTGCGGGAACAGTCTTTGCTGCACTCAGAAAAAAGAAAAAGGAGGACGATGAGTAATGGACGCTAAAACAATCGTAGCAGTTGTATTGGTCGCCTTTATTGTCGGCGGCTTTATCTTCTTGCAGATTAAAAACAGAAAGAAATAAGGAAAAACACAGTGGGCGGAGCGTAAAAAACTCCGCCCATATTTTTTTGGAGGAATGAAATGAATAATCCCAATACGATAGAAAACCAAGTGCTAACTATTCTCAAAGAGAATACAGACGCACGAAACGACGATATGAAACTTTATCTTCTCGTTTGTAATCGTTGTTATCAACGGTATGAAAATCAAGATATAGGCGGTTTGCCTTTTGCGGTGATTATGAATTGCTATAAAGAACTGCATTTACCACATTTCGAGAGTGTCAGAAGGTCACGAGCAAAGCTTCAGGCTTCACACCCCGAACTTGCGCCCAGTCCCGAAGTTCAGAGAGGACGAAAGCGTTGTGAGCATATGTATCGAACCTATGCAAAATCGTAAATAACGATAAGGAGGACAAATAATGAAAGAGAAATTCACTTTTCAGCAGAAAACAAAGCTTCTGACGAAACTGTTTGACGCAGGTTGCAATACGGAAAAGAAATTGCAGCAGCTTGATATGGAAAGCATACTTAAAATTCCGGGTATCACCATTCCGGATATGAGCTTGATTATTGAGCTTCAGAAGCAGACCAAAGTTAATAAGCTGTTCTCTTATTTGGGAGGTGGTGCTGATGAGCAGACGGGAACAGAGTGACCGTCATATTATTTGGAGCAATATGAACCTTGAAGCTGATGACTGGCGTGACAGTTATAAGGAATACCTTGAAATCAACGGTTTAGATGATGACCCTAACGACGAAAACAAGCTATATGAGTATATGGTTGAAGCAAATGACGATTACCTTTCCGATGAAAGGCGAAATCTCGATATTCAGTTTTCACAACCGATTATCGCTATCGGCGACCTTGGCAGATGGAACGGCAGAGTGACGGGATACAAAATGATTGATTCCGGCAATATAACGGATTGCCTTTATTCCGATACCGATTATACCGAATGGTATGTGGACAAGAACGGCGACCTTCGAGCCAATGCCGTTCATCACGACGGCACAAACCATTATCTGTACCGTGTATTCAAAGATGGTGTTACCGATACGCAGATTGAAAATCTGCAAGATAAAATCTATAACGGAAAAGTCACAAGAGCCGACATCACAAGAGTTACCAAAAGGCTCGGCGATAAGATTGCCGAAGTATATGGCTTTTCTATTCCAAAGCAAAGGCAATCAAACGAACAAGCGAGGTGAGAAAAATGGATTACAGAGTATTGACCGAAGCAGAGCGTAAGTACACATTCAGCCAAAGCCAGCAGCTCTCTATGCAGACCGGTCTTATCGGATATTTGCGAGCGGACTTCGGTTCTACCGGTAACGAGTTTTGGACGACTTGGAACGATTTCAGAAGAGACTTAAAAACCGATGAATTTAAGGCTGAATTTGATGATGTTATAAACGGATTGCGTGACGGAGATGTTTTGTCCGGCAGAAAGGCTATGTCCTCTTACTGTTATTCCACTCCTGACAGCTCCTTTAATGACGACCGCAACCATTACGGCATTCGTCTTGATACGGAAAAATACAGCTATCTTATGAGGTTTAACCCCAACAGGGGCGAGTACAATCTGTACTGCTATTGCTATCATAAAGAGTGGCTAAACAGCCATTTGAGAGACGCAGAGCGTGGTATCCGCTTTATTGACCCGCACTATAAAGAGCAGTTTCGCATTGCGGACGGCGAAAAAATAACTATTAAATTCAGCGACGGCAAAACAATGGAAAGAACTTGCAGATATATCGACGACTATCATTTAGAGGTTGGTACAAATCTCTATCACATCTGCGAATTTGCCGAGCTTTGCGAGAAAAACGGTCATACCGTAGAACCAGCCGCAAAAGAAAATATGAAGTTTGCAAAAGGCAAAGAAAAATCACGATAAGGAGGTGCAAATAAATGGCGAGGAAATACGAACTCATATCCGAACTGTATGACAGAACTTGCAAGACGGTTGTTTCAAATCCGCAAAGCTGGCAGAAGTTTTTGGAGTCGGCTTGCAGAAACTACAAACTGCGATTTGACGAGCAACTGTTAATCTTTGCACAGCGACCGGACGCAACGGCGGTACTTGAAATTGAAAGATGGAATACTTCTTTCGGTCGTTGGGTAAATAAAGGCGCAAAAGGCATTGCCGTGTTTGAGGACGCAGACAGAAGCAGACAAAGGCTTACCCACTACTTCGATATATCCGATACACACGAAAGCAGATACTCTCGTCCTGTTCCACTTTGGAATATGAGAGATGAATATGACGCAAGTGTTATTGAAACGCTTGAAAGCACATTCGGTGAGCTTGAAAACAAGAGTAGTTTGAGTAATGCTGTAATGAGTGCCGCACAAAATGCTGCCGAGGATAATCTTCCCGACTATCTGAATGACCTTGTGTATATTAGTGAGGACAGTTTTCTTGAAGAACTCAGCGAGGATATGATTGCAAGCCTTTACAAAAAGGTTGTTACAAACAGCGTGGCATATATGATGATGTCAAGGCTCGGTATCAATGCAGAAGAATACTTTGAAGCCGACGATTTTCGTGATGTAACAAACTTTAATACACAGGACACACTTAATGCTCTCGGCATTGCCACAAGCGATATTGCAGAAATGGGACTTTCCGAAATATCCAAAACCGTAATGGCATTGGACAGAGAAAATCGCATAATTGATGAGCAAAGCCAATTTGATTACAATAAAGATAACAAAGACGAAAGGAGCCAAGACGATGAACGAAATCACATACACGATGGTGGGAGACTACAATCTTCCGAACCTGACTCTGCCCGAACAGTCGGAAGTGACTCTCGGCAAATGGTCGAGGATGAGGAAAACTTATCTGAAAGAACATCACAAAATCCTGTATTACAATCTTTTGACGAAAGGGACGCTTACTCAGCACTTGGCGGAAGTTCAGCAGAGAGCGACCGAGTTGGAGGAAACCTTGGTCAGACAGATGGCACAGAAAGAGGGACTGACGGAGCAGATGAAAGCGAACGATATGATGAAATGGGTTCGCTTGATGAACAACATCAGGAACTCGGCACAGGAAATCGTGAAGGAACAGGTAATATTCAATTAGAGTATTACGACAGAGAACACGAGGACAAGAGCCTGCCGTTTTTCGGCGGAGACGATACAATCAGAGAAATACTCGGCACTACCCCACACCTGTCCGCTTCAAAAGAAGAAATCAAAGACTTCTTTGAAAGAAACACAAGTAATTCGGATAGGACTGAATATGTTAAGAGTATTTTCAATAACGACTACACCGAACTCACATTAAAGGACGGCAGAACGGTAGGCTATAAGACATTTCAGAATGTTCTTCATTTGTGGGAAGGAAGTTATAACAACAGAACGGCTCAAAGCTACTACGACTGGGGTGTAATTGCACAGCATTTTGAGGCAATGAGGCTTTTAGGAGAATTGTCCGATGAGATAAAGCCGTTACCGTCAACAGACAGTCAGTTATCTTTAATAGAAAGCAGTCAGGCAGAGGAAAAGAAAACCTCTGCCTTTACTTTTTCTCAGGAAGTTATTGACGCAGTTCTAACCCGTGGAAGCGGAGTATCGGAAGGCAAAATGCGTATCTATGAGCAGTTTGAAAAGAGCCTATCCGCAAAGGAAAATGCAGATTTTCTCAAAAACGAATACGGTTGGGGCGGTTCATATCCTGTTATTGTCGGTGCAGGTATTGATGAAAACCACGACGGAAAAGGCATAACCCTTTCAAAAGGGTTTGGAAACGACGCACCTAAACTCATTCTTAAATGGAATCAGGTTGAAAAGCGTATCGGTGAACTTATCCGTATGGACAGATACCTCAATCCAAAAGAAAAGGAGCAATATCCGAAGTGGCTTGAAAAACAGGAAGAACGGCGAGCAGAACTTGCGGAACAGCAGAAAAATCGTGAAATCCTCTCTGCTGCCCCACCCGAAACTGAAAATAACGAGATAGAAACGGAAGTACGCTATGAATATCATCTCGGTGATACGGTATATATCGGTGCTTCGGAATACGAAATCTTATCTTTTGATGATGAGAGAGTAATGCTTTATGATACCGAAATGCCGTTATTTAACAAAGAGTTTGAGCGTTCGGAATTTGACCGTAAAGTGCGTGAAAATCCAATGAACGAACACCTGAGAGTAACGGTATTACCTGCCGCAGAAAAAGCAGATACAGGCGAAAATAAGGCTCAAAACGATACCGAAATCGTACAGGATTTCAGTCCGATAACCGGTTATGACGACGCCTTCTTTATCGACCGGGACAATGAAAGTGTAACTTGGATGTACTATAACCCCGACAGCAATGCCGGAGGTCAATATGTTACAAGTACACTCTCCTTTGATGAAATCAAAGAAGCGGCAAAAACCCACAAATCGGCAGATGACTTCTTTGATTATCTCGGCAGTATCGCAAATCAAACTCTTGCAGATGTAGGTACTGAATGGTTTGAAGAAGCTGAAAATGCTTTCAGTCAGACACCTGATTATACAGAGTGTACGCCTGAGACAATGGAAGCACTCATTGAAACTGCCGAAAGAAGTGATATGGTAGCAACCAATATCGGTAAAGTTCCGATTGAGGACTACCGAGAAATTGTAGCCGTTCAAAACGGTTTTGACAGCTACGATGAGATGTATAACGAGGGCATTCGTATCGGAAACGGCTACGATAAAGAACCTGAGCCGATTGTTCCTGCTTGGGAACAGAAGAAAAAAGAAAAGGTAAAAAGTTTTGACCTGCACCCTGATGTGCCGATGGCAGAGCGAAACAATTTTGATTTGCGTTCTAATCCAGTTGAACAAGTCGGCAAGAAAGAACGCTTTCGCAGAAATACAGAAGCAATAAAGGTACTCAAAGAATGTGAGTTTGAAAACAGATTTGCTACACCCGAAGAACAACTTGTCTTATCTAAATATGTCGGTTGGGGCGGTTTGCCCGAAGCCTTTGACGAGAATAATTCTGCGTGGGCAGATGAGTTTGTAGAGCTTTACACTTTGCTTTCACCCGAAGAATACGCTTCGGCAAGAGAAAGCACCTTGACTGCCTTTTATACCCCTCCAACAGTTATCAATGCCATATACAAAGCAATGGAACAGATGGGATTTCGTGAGGGCAATTTGTTAGAGCCGTCCTGCGGTATCGGTAATTTTATCGGTATGCTGCCAAAATCAATGGAGAACGCAAAAGTTTACGGCGTTGAACTTGATACCGTTTCGGCAGGTATTGCACAGCAGCTTTATCAGAAATCCTCAATAGCGGCACAAGGCTTTGAAGAAGTTAATGTGCCGGACAGTTTCTTTGACGGAGTCATCGGCAATGTGCCGTTCGGCGATTTCAAAGTTGCAGATAAGAGATACGATAAGTACAACTTTTTTGTTCACGACTATTTCTTTGCAAAGTCTTTGGATAAATTACGCCCCGGTGGTGTAATAGCTCTTGTTACGAGCAAAGGCACAATGGATAAAACCAATTCATCGGTCAGAAAATATATTGCTCAAAGAGCAGAACTTCTCGGAGCAATCAGACTGCCGAATGATACTTTTAAGGGCAATGCCGGAACAGAGGTCGTATCGGATATTTTGTTCTTGCAAAAGCGTGACAGGCTCATTGATATTGAACCTGACTGGGTACAACTTGGCACAAATGAAAATGGTATCACGATGAACTCATATTTTGTAGAGCATCCTGAAATGATACTGGGCGAAATGAAAACAGTAAGCGGTCGCTTTGGCGAAGAAGTAACCTGCGTACCGTTTGAAAATGCAGATTTATCCGAATTGTTATCGGAATCGGTAGCGAATATACACGGAGAAATTTCCGATTACGAAGTGGAAGATGAGCTTGAGGAAGAAAATAATTCTATCCCGGCAGACCCGAATGTGAGAAACTTTTCATACACGATTGTTGACGATAAAATCTATTTCCGTGAGAACTCTCGTATGTCGCCTGCCATAGTATCTGCAACAGCCGAAAACCGCATTAAGGGTATGGTTGCGATAAGAGATTGTGTCCGCAACCTGATTGAACTTCAAACCGAAGATTATCCCGACGAAGAAATCAAAGCCGAGCAGTCAAAACTCAACAGCCTTTATGACGGTTATACAAAGAAATACGGACTGATTAACAGCAGAGCCAATGTGTCGGCATTCGGTGATGACAGTTCCTTTGCCCTACTTTCCGCACTTGAAGTTATCAACGAAAACGGTGAACTTGAACGCAAGGCAGATATGTTCTTTAAGCGTACAATTAAACCGCATAAACCGATAACGGAGGTTGATACGGCGGACGAAGCGCTTGCCGTATCTATGGGAGAGAAAGCAACCATTGATATGGAATATATGAGTGGGCTTACAGGCAAAAGCGAAGAAGAACTATTCTACGACTTAAAGGGCGTCATATTCTTAAACCCGCTTTACGGCTACGGAAATGTAACCGAGCAAAAGTATTTGATGGCAGATGAATACCTTTCGGGAAATGTCCGAGAAAAATTTATCACAGCCAAAAAGTCTGCCGAGGTTTATCCTGAAGATTACAAAATCAATGTAGAGGCTCTGGAAAAAGTTCAGCCGAAAGACTTGACCGCAAGCGAAATATCCGTAAGGCTCGGTACAACTTGGATACCGCCCGAAATCTTTGAGAAGTTTATGTTTGAATTTCTTGATACTCCACGCTATGCACAATGGAACATCAAAGTACACTACTCTCAATATACCGGCGAATGGAACATTGAGGGCAAAAGTTATGACCGTTCCAATGTGAAAGCGTACAGCACTTACGGTACTTCCCGTATCAACGGCTATAAGATAATTGAGGAAACGCTGAACCTGAAAGATGTCCGTATCTTTGACTATATTGAAGATGAGGACGGTAAGAAAAAAGCCGTTCTCAACAAAAAGGAAACGGCAATTGCACAGGCAAAGCAGGAACTTATCAAACAAGGCTTTCAGGATTGGGTATGGGCTGACCCTACCCGCCGAGAAAAGCTCACGAAGATGTATAACGAAAAGTTCAACAGCATAAGACCCCGTGAGTATGACGGAAGTCATATTACCTTTAACGGTATGAACCCCGAAATTGAACTGCGTGAACATCAGAAAAATGCGGTAGCTCATATTCTTTACGGCGGTAATACTTTGCTTGCACACGCAGTAGGTGCAGGCAAGACTTTCGAGATGGTATCAGCCGCTATGGAGTCAAAGCGTTTAGGACTTTGTAACAAGTCCTTATTTGTTGTGCCGAACCACTTAACAGAGCAATGGGCTGCTGAGTTTCTACAACTCTATCCTGCGGCTAATATTCTTGTTGCAACGAAGAAAGATTTTGAAACGAAGAATCGTAAAAAGTTCTGTGGCAGGATTGCAACCGGAGATTACGACGCAGTTATTATCGGTCACAGTCAGTTTGAAAAGATATCTATGTCTGTTGAAAGGCAAAGGGCAATCTTAGAGCAACAGCTTCAGGAATTGACTGACGGCATTATCGACTTAAAGAAAAACCGTGGAGAAAACTTCTCCGTTAAACAGCTTGAAAAATCGAAAAAGGCTGTGAAGTTGAAACTGCAAAAACTCAATGACCAAAGCCGCAAGGACGATGTTGTTACCTTTGAAGAACTCGGTGTGGACAGGCTCTTTATTGACGAGAGTCATTACTACAAGAACCTGTACCTTTACACAAAAATGCGCAATGTAGGCGGTATCGCACAGACAGAAGCACAGAAATCTTCCGACCTATTTATGAAGTGTCGTTATCTTGACGAGATTACAGGCGGTCGAGGAACGGTATTTGCAACCGGTACTCCTATCTCAAACAGTATGGTGGAACTCTATACTATTCAGCGATACTTGCAGTACAACACGCTCGTAAAAAACAACTTACAGCACTTCGATGCTTGGGCAAGTACCTTTGGAGAAACTGTAACAGCAGTTGAACTTACACCGGAGGGTACGGGATACAGAGCAAAAACACGATTTGCAAAGTTCTACAACTTACCAGAACTTATGGCAATGTTCAAAGAGGTTGCGGACATTAAAACAGCGGATATGTTGGCATTGCCTGTACCCGAAGCACACTTTCACAATGTAGCGGTCAAGCCGTCTGAAATGCAGAAAGAAATGGTTGCCTCTCTTGCAGAGCGAGCCGAGAAAGTTCGCAGCGGCGGTGTGGATTCAAGCGTTGACAATATGCTTAAAATCACAAACGACGGCAGAAAGTTGGCACTTGACCAGCGTATGCTCAATGATATGTTACCCGATTATGAGGGCAGCAAAATCAATGCCTGCGTTGACAACATCTATCGCATTTGGGAAGAAACAACCGATAAGAAATCGGCGCAGCTTGTGTTCTGCGACCTATCAACGCCAAAGAACGACGGTACTTTTTCGGTGTATAACGACATCAGAAAGAAGTTGATTGAGCGAGGCATTCCCGAAAGTGAAGTTCGCTTTATCCACGAAGCAGACACCGATGTTAAGAAAAAGGAGTTATTCCAAAAGACACGCAAAGGCGAAGTCAGAGTGCTACTCGGTTCCACTCAAAAGATGGGAGCCGGGACGAATGTTCAGGACAGGCTTATCGCACTTCACGATGTTGATTGTCCGTGGAGACCGGCAGATTTGGAGCAACGCAGCGGTCGCATTATCCGTCAAGGCAACTCAAACCCGGAAGTAGATATTTACCGCTATGTTACGGAACAGACCTTTGACGCATATCTCTATCAGCTTGTAGAGGGCAAGCAAAAGTTTGCAAGTCAGATTATGACGAGCAAATCTCCGGTCAGAAGTGCGGAAGATATTGACGAAACCGCACTGTCTTATGCCGAGATTAAAATGCTTGCAACCGGCAATCCGTATATCAAAGAGAAGATGGATTTAGATATTCAGGTACAAAAGTTGAAACTGTTAAAATCCAATTTTCTTTCTGAAAAATACGCTTTGGAAGATAAGATAATCAAATATTACCCGCAGCGTATCACTTCTCTTGAAAACCGCATAAACGGCTTAAAAGCAGATGTGAAAACTGCGAAGCAGCACCCGAAACCAACAGATGACCGCTTTATCGGTATGGAGGTTAAGGGTGTTTTTTATTCCGAAAAAGCAGAAGCCGGCAAAGCAATCATTGAAGCCTGCAAGCAGATGAACAGCCCCGACCCTATTCCTCTCGGCAAATATAGAGGATTTGAAACGGAACTTCTTTTCAACACCACAGAGCGCAGCTACGAGGTTAGGATTAAAGGTGCGACAAGCAAAAACATTACGCTCGGCGACGACGCACACGGCAACATCATTCGTATTGACAACGGCATTGAGAAGTTTGCGGAGAGTTTAACCTTTGCCGAAAGCGAACTTGAAAACACTAAAGCTCAATTTGAAACTGCAAAGAAAGAAGTCCAAAAACCGTTTATCCAAGAGGATGAATTGAGGACTAAACTTGCAAGACTTGATGAACTCAATATCTTGCTCAATATGGACAAAACAGAAAATGAAATTGTCGGTGGCGAGCCTGATGAGGGCGAAGTGCCGACTACACGAAAGGAGAAAACTTATGAAAGATAATATGAAAGAAAAGGACTTGACGGTAGATTTCTTTTTCGGAAACGAGGAAATCAATCCGTTTAACGCACCACAGATGTGCGTTGTTCGTCGATTAAGTAATGCTTATCACGAACTGGAAAACGAAAAATTTCCGGCTAATAAGGCGGAAATCAATCTCAGAATTGCTAAACTCAGTTTCTATGAAGAACTCATTGACATCTGCATTCAAACCGATTTTTCACAGGCTGACATTATCGCTCTTTATGAGGAGGAAGACCTTGCGGAAATTGCTTGGCTTTTCTGGAATGATGTTAAGTGTCCGGTCACCGATGTTCTTTTGCTGATTGCGAAGCTCGCTTATTGCGATGAGATAAGCGATAAGGTAATCGACTTCCTTATGTAAAGTGAGGTGGTCTATATGCCATATATCGCACCGGAGGTCATAACCGAAGCCAAGCGAATGGACTTATTGACCTATCTCAGAGAGTATGAACCGAACGAGCTTGTGAAGTATTCAAACAACACCTATACCACAAGAACACACGACAGCTTGAAAATTTCAAACGGAAAATGGATGTGGTGGTCAAGAGGTATCGGGGGCAAATCTGCCCTCGATTACCTTATAAAAGTTCGTGGAATGGACTTCGTTGAAGCAGTTCAGACTATTATGGGAAACAGTTCGGTAAGGTCTCCGACACCCGAAAACGCAAAAGGCTATGTTAATCAACCGTTGCTACTCCCCGAAAGAAGTCCCACTACGGATGTGGTATTTGAATATCTTTTCGGGCGTGGCATTGATTACGAAATCATCAATTACTGCTTGGAAAAGGAACTGGTAATTGAATCGCTGCCGTATCACAATGTTGTTTTTATCGGCTACGATGAAAGCAATAAACCAAAGTATGCAGCTTACAGAGCCACAAATCAATCAAGACTTATGGGCGACTGCACCGGTAGCAAAAAGCAATATTCTTTCCGTCTTACTGCCGAAAACACCGGCGAGGTTCATTTGTTTGAATGTGCCATCGACCTACTCTCCTATGCAACTTTGATGAAGTTGGAGGGAAAGAATTGGCGCCAGTTTAATCTTATTTCTCTTGCCGGGGTGTACTCGCCAAAGCAAAATATCGGGGACTCGAAAGTGCCGGTTACGGTTAGAGATTTGCTTGAAAAAGACAAGTCAATTAAGCGTATCATTCTCCATTTGGACAATGATATTGCCGGAAGAAAAGCAACCAAGGCGTTGCAAACTATTCTTTCGGATAAGTATGAAGTCGTTGATGATCCGCCAAAGTGCGGAAAAGATGTCAACGACTTTCTTTGTATCAAGTTAGGAATATTCAAGAAACACGAAAGGAGTTTTGAAAGATGAATGTTGAAAAAATCAGAGAAATGTACCCGGAGGGAACGCAGATTATTCTCCAAGAAATGCGTGGCGAAAGTCAAATGCCTTATGGTTTGAAAGGAACGGTTAAGTTCGTTGACGACGCAGGTCAAATCCATATGAGGTGGGAAAACGGCAGCTCACTTGCACTAAACATTGATGAGGATACCTTTGAAAAGGTTGAAACCTCTGAAAAGATTTCTGTCATTCTTATTGAACCGGACAAGTATCCAAAGGTCATTGAAATCGAGGATACGCTTGAAGCAATGCAGGAAACCGTAGGCGGATATATTGAGGAATATATGCCGTTTGATGATGAGGTTGCAATCATTTGCAACGAAGAAGGCAAGATGAACGGTGCTGAACTCAACAGGGCAATCTACTCCGAACCTGAAAATGTTGAGATGAGTTATCAGCAGTTGAAGGCTCATTTGCGACAGGCAGAAAAAGATAGAAGTCATACTGTCGGATATATTGTTTTTACAGCTGACAGCTTCGACAAATCTTATAAAGAGGAAGAACGAACCTATGTTGTCGGCAGTAACAATAAGGCTTTCATCGAAGGTATGGGTGGATACTCTATCTATGCTTCTTCTCTTGACGGCTCGGATAAAAATGTGCGACTGGAAGCATATATGGCTGATGAATACGGTGGAAAGGACGGTTGGAAGATTGAAAAGTGCTATGTGAAAGACGAGAGCAATCGTGAAATGCTGGACATTATTGCCGGCAAGTTTTTCATTGCCTATGCACCGATTGAGTCGGAGAAACTTCTCAGTATGCCAAAGGATTTAATGAAAAAGTACGAGGATAAATTCAAGTATCCGGAGCGTTTTTATCAGACGGATAACGGTATTGTAGCAAAAGCATATAAGCCGGTATCGAAGGATATGGAGAGATAAAGAGACAATCTCCGGGGCAACCCTACGAGTCTGCACAAACTTAGCGAGCAGACCATTTGGATAACCACAGGTTTCCAAACGGTAAAACTCGTTAGGGGTTGCCCCTAATACCCCAAAGAGAAAGGAGAGAGATTTTGCGAGAGATAGTATTAACAGTCGCCGGTTTAATCATCGGCGGTTTTTTCGGAGTTACTTTTATGTGCCTGTTTCAAATAAATAAGGACAGGCACTATTTTATTTCAAGAAAGGATGACAAAGAAAATGAGAAAAAGAAACATTCAGAAGATTGTTAGGCTCAGCCGTGATGAAGCACAGGACTTGCAGAAAAAAGCAAAGAAGGCTTGCCTTAGTGAAGCCGGACTTATCCGTTTGCTTCTCCGTGGTTACGAGCCGAGAGAAAAGCCCGACGAAAGATTTTACGATGTTATGCGTGAACTTTCCGCAATCGGTAACAACATCAATCAGCTTGCCGCAAAAGCAAACACGCTCGGCTTTGCAGACGCAACGCAGCTTAAAAAAGAAGCGGAGCGTTGGCATAAGTTTCAGGTAGATGTTGAACGAGTTTTTCTCAGACCCAATGAGAGCGATATGAAATGGCAGTAAGTAAGTTGTGGGCAGTCACTTCAAGGCTCGGTCAGGTTATTGATTACGCAGCCAATCCCGCAAAAACGGCGGCAGATAATTACACCGAGGAACAGTATCAAGCACTCCGTGATGTGTTGGCTTACGCAAAGGACGAAGAAAAAACCGAGCGTGAATTTTTCGTTGAAGGTATCAACTGCAATCCGCTTACAGCCCGTGACCAATTTGTATCGGTTAAACAGGCATACGGTAAAGAAGAAGGCATACAAGCCTACCACGGATACCTGAGTTTTAAGGAACAAGATATTTCGCCGGAGCTTGCACAGAAAATCGGAATGGAGTTTGTAAACGAAGTTTGGGGCAAAAGATTTCAAGCGGTAGTAACTACGCATTTGAACACAAAGCATTTGCATTGCCACTATGTAATCAACTCAGTTTCCTTTGTGGACGGTAAGAGATTATGGGGCGACGAAAAAGCGTGGTTCAAGTTTCACTTGGTTGCAGATAAAATTTGCGAAAAGTACGGACTTTATTATAACCCAAATCCAAATCGCAGTAAGCAATCATCCTACTATTACAAACAGGAACAAGCCGGAATGCCGACTCGATACTCAATGACTCGTCAAGCCATAGACGAAGCGATAGCTCACAGCACGAACCTTAAAAGTCTTGATTATGCGCTGACTCAAATGGGTTATGAGCATTGTTTGAGTGAAAGCCGTAAGTATTGGACGATTGTGCCGAAGGGATACAAGAAACCGATAAGGCTTAAAAATCTCGGTGAAGATTACACCGAAGAAGCAATCAAGCGTAGGCTTACTGAAAATCAAGGCGTACGCTTAATGCCGTTTACAAACCAGACGGTAGTCATCAGACAGTACCGACTGCCTACAAGAGAACACAAAATCAAAAAGGTCGGCGGACTGTATGGGCTGTATCTGCATTACTGCTACAAGCTCGGTTATCTGCCTAAATACAAAAAACAAAATACCGCAAGGCTTCATTACCTTCTCAAAGAAGATTTATTGAAGCTGGATAAAATCACACAGGAGACAAGGCTGCTCGGACGAGAAAACATTTCTACGGACGAACAGCTTTTCTCATATAAAGAGTCAGTGTTGTCCCAAATCGAAAACTTGACTGACGACAGAACACACCTGCGAAAACAGTTAAGAAAAAATATGAGTGACGATGAGCTGTCAAAGGTCAAAGAACAGATTAAGACAATAACTGACAAGCTGTGGACTCTCCGTAAAGAGGTTGGGCTTTGCGATGACATTGCCGAGAGGTCAAAGTTCATTGAAGCCAATATTGAAACGGTAAGAGCCTACGAAGAAAAACAAGACAGAAAGGAGCAAAATCGTAATGACAAATTCAGGTGTTGATTACCAAATTAATTGCTAACACAGTATTCAAATTAAATTGTACACATAA
>ENA-OPDW01000830-OPDW01000830.1-human-gut-metagenome-genome-assembly--contig:-NODE-830-length-21408-cov-3.240622_pt1 | contig 21408 bp, 17 predicted proteins | sample MGYA00241264_ERZ501508 | MGnify/ENA primary metagenome ERZ501508 (study PRJEB25962, sample SAMEA2042575) | human gut metagenome | biome: human gut; feature: human-associated habitat; material: faeces...
CACCGGTGCCGGCAAGACCACCATCACCAACCTCATCAATCGCTTCTACGAGCTTGACGCGGGCGAAATCACCTTCGATGGTATCGACGTGCGTAACATCGCCAAGGCGGATCTGCGTCGAAGCCTCGGTGTCGTGCTGCAGGATACGCATCTGTTCACGGGGACCATTGCCGATAACATCCGTTTTGGCAAGCTTGATGCCACAGACGAGGAAGTGCGTGCGGCGGCGCGTGCGGCTTGCGCCGATTCGTTCATTCGTCGTATGCCCCATGGCTACGACACGATGGTGACCTCCGACGGGGCGAACCTGAGCCAAGGACAGCGCCAGTTGCTTGCCATTGCTCGTGTGGCGGTGGCCGATCCCCCCGTGCTGATTTTGGACGAGGCTACGTCGAGCATCGACACGCGTACCGAGAAGCTTGTGGAGCGGGGCATGGACCGCATCATGGACGGCCGTACGACCTTCATGATTGCGCATCGCCTGTCAACCGTGCGCAATGCCAACGCCATCATCGTTTTGGAGCACGGCCGTATCGTCGAGCGCGGCACGCACGAAGAGCTGCTGGCCCAGCACGGCGAGTACTGGCAGCTCTACCAGGGCCTCAAAGAACTCGACTAATGTGACAAAAAGTCGACAGGTTTATTTTGTCACATTTTCACAGGTCCTACATATTGAGCTCCAACAGGACACGTCGGGCCGCATGTAACGGTTCTGTACGCGCTTGAATGCCGGGCACGGAAGATGGATATAGTAGAAACGAACGCTATTACGATTGAAGAGGACCGTGCCCGCGCATGCGCGTTTTTGATTTCGACAACACCATCTACGATGGCGAGAGCCCTTACGACTTCTATTTGTTCTCGCTCAAGTACAATCCGAAAGTCGTGCGTTTCGTGCCGCCGCTTGCCTACTACGGCATGCGCTACTCCAAGGAAAAATGCACGTTGGAGGAGCTCGAGCATGCCATGGCCAAGTACCTCAAGGCGTATCTGAACTCCTTTGATGATATCGACGGTATGGTGAGCGCCTTTTGGGACGCGCACATGCACAAGATCAAGCACTGGTATCATCCGCAGCCCGACGATGTGATCATGACCGGGTCGTTCGACTACACCATGAACGAGATTCAGCGGCGTCTGGGTATCAAGACCATGGTGTGCTCGACGGTCAATCGCGATACGTTGGAGCTCGAGCACCTCAATTTTGGAACTAACAAGGTCAAGGTGTTCCGCGAGATGTTTGGGCCAGACGCTGTGCCCGATGAGTTCTATAGCGACAACATGATCGACCTGCCCATGATGAAGCTCGCGCGCCGCGCTTATCTGGTGCATGGCAACCATATCAAGCAGGTTAACGTTTAGGCTGCGGTGCCACCCAAGCCATGTCGTTTTGAGTGACGTCGGGGCGGCCAAAGAGCCCTTTTGGCTAGCACCTGCGGCTTCAATGAACAAAAGATGTTACGAACTTGTGCACATTTGCGCAATTTGCGCGGGTGCGGGTAACTCTCGTGTAACCCAAGCGTGACAATGCGGGTGAATGCCGGCGATAAGGAGGACATCATGGAGTCATTCACGTATTTTGCCCCAACTCGCTTGCTGTTTGGACCGGGCAAGCTCAATGAGTTGGGAGACCAGGAGCTGCCGGGCAAGCGCGCTCTTTTGGTTACCACGGGCGGCAAGTCTGTCAAGGCAAATGGCTATCTTGCGCGCGTGGAGGCTCAGCTTGATCGTGCCGGCGTAGAGCACGTCCTCTTTGACCGCATCGAGCCCAACCCCTTGCGCGATACCGTGAACGCGGGGGGCTGGATGGCGCATGTGGAACACTGCGATTTCGTGCTCGCGCTGGGCGGCGGCTCCGTTATGGACGGCTGCAAGGGCATCTGCGTGGTGGCGGCCAACCCCGGGCGTGATGTCGAGGGTAATGAGGTCGCTGGTGACATTTGGGACTATGCCATGGGCGGCACCGCAAAGGGTCTCCCCATTCCAAACGATCCGCTTCCGTTGGTGTGCGTGACCACGACGGCGGGCACCGGCTCCGAGGTCGATGCGGGCGCTGTGCTTTCTTGCGAGGAGACCGACGAGAAGCTTCGTTTGGGCAATCCTCGTCTGTTTCCAAGCCTTTCGGTGGTCGATCCCGAGCTCATGCTCACGGTCCCTTCGCACCTCACGGCTTTCCAGGGGTTCGATGCCCTGTTCCACTGCGTGGAGTGCTATATCAACAATGCGCACACTCCCATGGGCGATATCATTTGCCGTGAAGGTATCCGAAGCGCTGCCATGGCGCTTCCCGCCTGCGTGCATGACGGGTTTGACCTCCATGCGCGCACGCAGCTTGCCTTTGCCAATACCCTGGGCGGCTACGCTATGGTTTGCTCGGGTTGCGCGGGCTGCCACGGAACGGAGCACGCCATGAGCGCGCACCATCACGACCTGCCGCATGGGGCGGGCCTCATCATGATCAGCGTGGCCTATCATCAGCATATGATCGACGCTCATGTGTGCGATGACCGCTATGTCGATATGGCGCGTCTGATGGGCAATTGGCTTGCCGGCAAGCCCGAAGATTTTATCGTCGAGCTGGAGCGCCTGATTGACGAGTGCAACATGGGCGATCTCAAGATGAGTGACTGGGGCATAGTGCCCGACGAGTTTGATGCCATGGCGAGCAACGCTCTCGACACCAACGATGCCCTCTTTGCGCATGACCCGGTGCAGCTCTCTCATGATGACGTGGTGAATATCCTTCAAGCCTCTTGGGTAGAGTAGCGCGCAAACGATCATCCTGTTGGGAGCGGGGGAGATCTTCTCGGTTTTGGCTCAATGTGGCGTAGCGAGTCTGTGGGCGGCTGCCTCATGTGAGATAGAGGGGAATGCGTGTGAAAAAAGGTTACGCAACAAGACGCGGCAAGATTGCTGTCGAGGATGCTGCGGCGTACGTGCGTGACCTTGCCCAACGTCTGGAGGCGCGAGGAAGGCTGGGCGCGACGCGCTCGTTTATCCAGCACGGTGACGTCTCGGTGTATGACCATGTGCTTGCAGTGGCTAAGACGAGCATTTGCATGGCTCGTGTGCTTTCTCGTGTGGGCATGGCTGTCGACGCGCACGCCTTGGTGCGCGGCGCGCTTCTGCACGATTATTTTCTCTACGACTGGCACGACCCAGACCCTAGTCACCGCCTGCACGGGTTCAGGCATCCGTATGCCGCCCTGCGACGTGCCGAAGAAGATTTTGACTTGACTCCCATCGAGCGCAATATCATCACTCGCCATATGTTTCCCCTCGTTCCGATTCCGCCTGCGTGCCGCGAGGCGTGGATCGTGTGCTTGGCGGATAAGGCGTGTGCGTTGGGCGAGACGATTGACGGGCATGTTGGCGGCAGGCGCCAGGTAAAGGAAAGGGGAGAGCGCGCATGAATGGCGTGTTGAGGCATACGGTGGCCTCGATTGCTCCTGCCGTGCTGGCTATCCCGGTTGCAATCTCCATCCCGGGCGCTCCGCTTTCTGCCCTCGTGCTCTCCTTTATGGCGTATGGCTTTGTGGGCTGGCTGTGGGAATCGACGGTCTGCGCCATGCTCAACCACGGCTCGTTTTCCAATAGCGGTTTTTTGCTTGGGCCGTGCTGTCCTATTTACGGCGTGGGCGCGCTTGTTTGCTGGTTTACGCTGCGCAGCATCGGAAACGTGCCGGTGCAGTTTTTGGCAGCGGGCGCGTTGTGTTGTTGTATTGAGTACCTTGTGGGCGTGATCCTTGAGGTCACGACCCATGCGCGTTTTTGGGATTATTCCGACATGCCGCTCAATTTTCAGGGGCGCATATGCCTGTACGGCTTTTTGATGTTTGGCGCAGGGTGCGTGCTTATTTGTCGCATTGCCGAGCCGGCGCTCTTGGGGATGCTTGCATTGATGCCGGTGTGGGCGGTGAGGGTGCTTGCCTTGGCCGCGCTGACGCTGCTTGCGGTTGACGCGGCGGCATCGATGGCGAGTTTCCGACGTCTTTCCGACTCGCTGGAGGAGCTGCGCGGCGAGCTTGCCGATCGTATCAACGATTCGCTCAAAGACGCTTCCGATTCGCTGGTCGAGCGTATTCCGGATACGGCGCTCGATTCTGCGCAGACGGCACATGTGCGTGGCCGCGCCATCAATGGTTGGCTGCTCGAGATTTCCGATGCGGTGATGGATTCTTTGCGCGAGAAAGTTGAGATGCCGGCGTTTATCGCCGACGGTGCCCGTGGTTTGCGCCTGGCTGCACAGCGCCTTGCAGATGCGGCACCTCGTCCGCGCCTGTCCAGGACCTCGGTGCGTGCGATTGCCATTTCCAAGCGCGACCTGCGCTTCTTCAATGCGTTTCCGCATTTGCGCATGATGAAGTACGAAGGCGTTATCAGGGCGACGAGGCTTAAGGCCCACGCCTACGCCCTCTTCCGCCGCAAGGGGCTGTAGCACCGCATCTTGCCCCTCAAGCCTGCGGGCGCCGCACGCAAGGCGTGCACCCTTGTCTTTCGGGGCAACCTGCGGCACTACAGCCCCTTGCGGGCGTTGACGGTGCCGGTGCATCTTGCTCCTCAAGCCTGCGGGCATCGCCCCGAGGCGCATGCCCTTGTCTTGCGGGGCAACCTGCGGTGCTACAGCCCCTTGCGGGCGTCGACGGGGCCGGTGCATCTCGGCCCTCAATCGTCGGGCGCCGCATGCTCGGTGCGGTGTCCTCTTCTTTTTGGTCGGCCTACAGCACTGCGGTACCTTGCGCACTGCTTGCCCTTCACAGAAGTGTTGCCGCCCACCAGGCTCATTTGTCAGATAATGGATTACATCGGTGTGCGCAGTTTGCTGTTGACGTTGACGCGTGAGCAGCGCATAACATTATCGGGTGATTCAAGGGCCCGTCAACGCATGGATGGACATGGTGAGCGCTAAAGGGGAGGTAAAAGGCATTGCGGGACGTTATCGCGTACTTTTCGACGCATGGTGCGGACTACATTCAGATGGTGCTCGAGCACCTGAATGTCAGCGTCCTTTCGCTTGCGGTGGCCATCCTCATTGCCGTGCCGCTCGGTATCGCCTGCAGCCGGTCCCCGTTGCTCGAGAAGATCTCGGTTGGGGTCTCCGGTATCCTGCGCATCATTCCGAGTCTTGCTGTGCTCGTCGTTTGCGTGCCGATTTTGGGTACGGGGGTGCTGCCTGCGGTCGTGGCGCTCACCGTGCTTGCTATCCCGCCCATCCTCATTAATACAGCCCTCGGTTTTCGCTCGGTGCCGGCTGATGTTTTGGAGGCAGCGCGCGGCATGGGGATGGACGAGCGTCTTGTCTTCCTCAAGATTAAAGTACCGCTGGCGTTCCCCGTGTCCTTTGCGGGCGTTCGCACGGCGGCTTCCGAAGTCGTGGCATCCGCGACGCTTGCCGCCTATATCGGCGCGGGCGGCCTGGGCCAGATCATCTTCACGGGCCTTGGTCTCATGCGCACTGACTTGCTCGTTATCGGTGGCGCCTCGGTCGCGGCTCTTTCTCTTTTAGTGGGTATGCTTCTCTCGGTAATCGACCGGCGGATGCGTCCGTATGAATTTGCCAAGCAATGACGGGGCATCAACGTGTCATGTCAAATCGTCTTGATATAGATCATCTAGAAAAGGAGATGCACATGTCTCAATCTATCGATTCTGCGTCGCCGATGCCTGGCGGCCTTACGCGTCGCCAGTTTGTCCGCGCCGTCGCGGCGGCGGCTCTCGCTACAACCGTTCCTGCCGCGCTCACCGCTTGCGGTTCCAAGGGCGCTGCCGGCACCATCACCGTGGGCTCCAAGGATTTCACCGAGGGCGAGATCATCTCCGAGATCTATGCCCTGGCGCTCGAGGACGCTGGCTTTACCGTCAAGCGCTCGTTTGACATTGCGGGCTCGGTGATCGCCACGGCACTCGAGAAGGGAGAGATCGACCTCTATCCCGAGTACACGGGTACGGCGCTGCTCACCGTTCTCAAGGCGGAGATGGAAACCGACCCCCAGGCTGTTTATGAAACGGTCAAGAAGCAGTACAAGAAGAAGTGGGACCTGGTGTGGCTTGATATGTCCGAGGCGGCCGACAGCCAGGCCCTGGTCATCACCACCAAGGCTGCCGAACAGTACGGCATCAAGACCATCAGCGACCTGCAGGCCCATGCAAGCGAGCTGCGTTTTGCCTCGCAAGGCGAGTTCGACGAGCGCTCGGATGGTCTGCCGGCCCTCGAGGCAGCCTATGGGGCTTTTGATTGGAAGGAGCACACGAGCTTCAACAACGGCCTCAAGTACGAGGTCCTCAGGAACGACGAGGCCGATGTCGCGCCCGTCTACACCACCGAGGGCCAGCTCGTGGACGATGCGTTCACCCTGCTCGAGGACGACAAGCACGTGTGGCCGCCCTACAACGTGGCGCCCGTGGTACGCGGCGAGGTCCTCGAGGCCAATCCCGATATCGAGGACGTTCTCAATGCTGTGAGCAAACAGCTCACCACGAAGGGCCTGACCGAGCTCAACGCCAAGGTCGATATCGACAAGCAGGATTACGAGGACGTTGCTGCCGAGTTTTTCGACAGCCTATAGAAGTAAAAGATGCGAGTGCCGGGCTCCAACGGGGCTCGGTCGATTCCCTTAAGGAGTGCCGAGATGACCGCAGCGGTCGAATTCAAAAACGTGACCAAATGCTTCGCGGGCATGTCGCATCCGGCGCTCGACGACGTGAGCCTCACGATCGACGAGGGCGAGCTCGTGTGCGTGCTCGGCACCTCGGGCGGCGGCAAGACCACGCTGATCAAGCTCATCAACCGCCTGCATGACGCCGATTCCGGCCAGGTGCTCGTGGAGGGCAGGGACGTCTCGACGGTCGACCCGGTGGAGCTTCGTCGAGGTATCGGTTACGTGATTCAACAAATCGGCCTGTTCCCGCACATGCGCGTGGGGGACAACATCGCCACCGTGCCGCGCATTCTCAAGTGGGACCGCGCGCGCACCGCCGCGCGCGTGGACGAGCTGCTCGACCTCGTGGGGCTCGACCCGGGGGAGTTCCGCGACCGCTGGCCCTCTCAGCTCTCGGGCGGCCAGCAGCAGCGCGTGGGCCTGGCGCGCGCCCTCGCCGCCGAGCCCAGGCTCATGCTGCTCGACGAGCCCTTTGGCGCCCTCGATGCCATTACGCGCAACGAGCTTCAAGACGAGCTGCTGCGCATCCACCGCGGTTCGGGCAAGACCTTCGTCTTCGTGACCCACGATGTCGCCGAGGCGTTCAAGCTCGGCACCAAGGTGCTCATCATCGACCGGGGCCGTGTCCAGCAATATGACACTCCAGAGCGCATTCGCGAACAGCCTGCTACGGAGTTCGTGCGGGCGCTGTTGAGCTCTGGTGCGGGCGGCGGGGCATTTTGCTCTGTTGCCGACAGGGACGGTGCCTGATGGGTGATTTTGTTGCATACTGGGCGAGCCATCAGGACAAGTTCATGGCGGCGCTCGGCGAGCACCTCGTCATCGTGGGGGTTGTGCTCGCGTGGTCCCTTGCGGTGGCGGCGCTCATCACGCTCGCGATCAGGCGCTCGCGCCGCGTCGAGGGCGCGGTCCTGCAGGTCCTCGGCGCGCTCTATTCCGTCCCCAGCCTGGCCCTGTTCTCGCTGCTCATCCCGTTCATCGGCCTGGGGCTTACATCTGCCACGATCGTCATGGTGGCGTACAACCAGTTCCTGCTCGTGCGAAATATCGTCGAGGGGCTGAACGGCGTGGACCCGGGCGTGGTCGAGGCAGCGACGGGGATGGGGATGAGTCCGATGCAGGTGCTGCTGCGCGTGGAACTGCCCCTGGCCTTCCCGGTGATCATGGCGGGCATTCGCCTTGCCGCGATCAGCACCATCGGCATCGCCACTATCGCGGCGACCATCAACGCGGGCGGCCTGGGAACGATTCTCTTCAGCGGTCTGCGCACCATGAACGTCTACAAGATCGTGGACGGGACCGTCCTGTGCGCGGCGGTGGCGCTCGTCGCCGACGTCGTTCTCAAAGGGATTGAGAAGCTCGTTACCAAAAGGATGTCGCGATAGGGACCGGCGTCTGCGCGTTCGTCGCGTTTGATGGACGCGCGCCGGCGCAGTCTGCGAGGCCAAAAACGCACCGTTTCCATGAAGCGTGTTGCCTCTGATGGGGGGCACAATCCTCGCTTCGACAACGAACTTCCTGATTTCAGTACCAGTATTACGTTTTGCTGAGTATACACCGGTTTTCTTTAACAAAAGCCCAGTTGGCCTGGGCTTAAAAAGGCGGCTACTCGCACACCTGCAATACTGCTACTGAAATCAGGAAGTTCGTTAGTAAAAGAGCGGTTCGGCAAGCCGCGTGACGCACCGTGGCCACGCCCCACATTGACTCACCGGCTGCTCGTGCGACAATAAGCACGATTTGCTGCCTGTTTTGGAGGGGTCATGGCGCGTAATAAGTATCCCGACCAGACGGTCGAAAAGATTCTTGATGTGGCGTTTGGCTTGTTTTGCTCCAAAGGCTACGACAATACGAGTATCTCTGATATCGTGGCCGGGCTCGATGGGCTTACCAAGGGCGCCATTTATCATCATTTTGATAGCAAGGAGGCCATTCTCGACGCCGCTTTTGAGCGAGCGATGGCTCCGATTGCCCAGGCTCGCCGTGCCGTTTGTGAAGACCGTGGCTACAACGGGGCGCAAAAGCTCCGAGACATCGTTTCTCCCGAATCGGTTGTGCCGCAGGTTGAGCTTTGGCAGCGCATGGGGCTCCTCAACGACCCCATCGCTAATGCGCGCATCCTAGCTACCGAGTATCGAGATTCCTTGAGTGTTTCGGCACATTCGTTTTTGCAACCGCTTATCGAGGAGGGCATAGCCGACGGCTCGATCGTCTGCCCTCATCCGCGCGAGGCGGCGGAGGCGCTGAGTCTTCTTGCCAATCTCTGGTTGATCCCGTTGTTCGACCAAGAGGCGACGCGTGACGATATGCTTGCCCGCAGCGATGTGCTGGTTGATATGGCATCTGCGCTCGGTATTGACTTGGGCCGAAATAACATGCGCGCAACCATTGAGGCTGTAGCTGATATTTTGCATCGAAAATAGGCGTTGGCCAGCGCCTTTCCACTTTCATTTTTGCTTTTTGCAAGAGCACGGAAGGAAATCTCTTTCAAGTATACATACCGACGGTATCTTACTTTGATATATTACATACCAACGGTATGTATACTTGAAAGGAGGCGAGCCAGGTGTACCGCTGGAAGATCAAAGAGTACTCGCATTTTGGGGTATTGCTGGCGGTGCAGGCATTCGCGCTTGTTTCCGAGAGCACGTTGCGCTTTGCTCTACCGCTTTATCTGCTGAATGTTAGCGGCTCTCCGAGCCTTTATGGCACAGTGACGGCGGCGACTTTTGTGCCATCTGTTTTGCTTATGCCGGTCGCTGGGGTTGTTGCCGATCGGGTGAACATGCGGTGCATTCTTGTGATTGCCGGTTCGGTTCTCGCCTCGTGTGGCGTTTGTTACTTTTTCTTGTTCCGAGCCCACCTGCTGTTGGTAACGGTGCTTTTTCTCATCGCGCTCTATGCCGCGCATGCACTGTATATCCCGATGTTTCAAACTCAGATTCCTCGCATGTTGGATGCGGAACATGTCAAGCAGGGAGTCTCGCTCGTGAACCAGGTGAGCACAGCGAGCAATATCATCGGACCTGTGGTGGCAGGCGTTTTAATGGGATGGATGAGCATTGCCCTACTTGTGTGTTTTGGAATGGTTTGCCTTGCTACGGCGGTGGTGCTTGCATACGCATGTCTTTCCCTAAAAAGATCTCCTGCGGCTCCGTCAGGTGTGGGCACAGGTGATTTTGCAATAGCGGAAAGGAGGAGCCTTTTTCAAGATGTGCGCGCGGCCGTTCTCTTCTTGCGAAGTGAAAAGCCACTGCTTCTTTCTATTGTCTTTGCATGCCTTGTCAATGCTGTTCTTGCCGGAGTCAATGTGATACTTCCCTATGTGGTTACCGAACAGCTTGCATGGAATGTGGCTGCTGCGGGCTCGGCTGAAGCAATGGGGGCCATAGGAGCTTTAGCGGGCAGCGCGTTTGTGGGCCTTGCCCCCGGATTCTGTACAATGAAGCGATTCCCTGCTTTTATCGCACTGCTTGGTTTTGGCCCTCTGATTTCAGCGATGGGGTCGTTTTTTGGCTTCAGCGCTGCAATCCAGTTTGTTTGCTTGACTGCAGGGGTGGCGTGGATTCTTTTTTTTGGGGGAGCACGATCACGGTAGTGTTGGTGAGTGATATCCAGCTTCATTGCGATGGCGGTATGGTCGGGCGCGTGCTGGCGTTGTTCTTTGCTGTGGCCACCTGCGCTTCTCCTGCGGGGCAGGCAGCTTGTGGCGTCGCGATTGACATGTTCGGGGCGACGGTTTTGCTTGCGCTCATGGCGACGACCATAGAGCTTTTTGCCGGGCTGATGGCCTTGCTTTCCAAGCGCAGTGAGGATCGAGGGCGGAAATATCTGCCATAGAGTTGTCTGCTTAATAGGAACTTCCCGATTTCAGTAGCAGTATTGCGTTTTGCCGAGTAGACGCCGATTTTCTTTAACAAAACCCCAGTTGGCGCGAGCTCAAAGGAGCCGGCTACTCGCGCAGTTGCAATACTGCTACTGAAATCAGGAAGTTCGTTGCGTGATGGGGCATAAAGGGCAACGTGGGCGATGAAATAGGACCCGGAAAAGCCATGCTTGCCGTTTGCGCACCGCCCGCAACGGGGCGCACGGCCTTTCGGCGCACACCGCCGCTCGCCCATTCGCCCCGGGCACTTGACGCTTGACCTGCTGCACTGCTTTCCCGCAGCTTCTTTTCCGCTATGCTGGGAAAAACGCGCGGAATGGAGCCTGGTATGATCAAACTGTTCGCTTGCGACCTGGACGGTACGCTGCTCAATCTCTTTCATACTACCGACGATAAAATCCTCGCAGCGATTCGCGAGATCACCGATGCGGGCGCGCATGTTGCCGCAGCTACAGGCCGCACGAGCGTGTGGTACACCGACGGTGGTTTCGAGCCCGGAACCATCGAGGCGATTTGCGCCAACGGTTCTATCATTCGCGGGCGCGACGGCGAGGTCCTTAAGTCCTACATCGTGGACCCGGCGTTTTTGGAAGAGCTTATTCCAGCTTTTCCCGGCATCTGCTTTGACTGCGTGACGAGCGATTCGATTCTTTCGAGCAATACGCGCGAGGTGCGCGAAGCGGGTTTTGTGACCGACAGCCCCTGGCGCCGCATTCTCATGCGCGGTATGCGCGCAAAAGCTTCCTTTTTGGCGCACCATCGCTACGAGGTGCCACTCGCCGAGATCTTGCAGCACGACGTCTGCAAGGTGAACTGCCGCGTGCCCGATCCTGGCATGGAGCGCGAACTTCACGCGTTTTTGGCCGAGCATGCCGACACCGTGGTCAACGCCCCGTTTAATCCGGCGATGTTCGAGATAACCGACCGCGCCTGCAATAAGGGCGAGAGCGTGGCTTGGCTTGCTAACTATCTGGGCTTCTCTGAAGACGAGGTGGCAGTCTATGGAGACGGCGGCAACGACATCGTCATGCTCGATCGCTTTGAGCACGCCTATGCCACGAGCAATGGTTCGGATGCTGCCAAGCGTGCGGCTGGCAACGTCATTGGTAACTGCGCGGCTCATGCTGTGCCGCGCCATATGGTTGCCACACTTCGTAACGACCGCAACCGTACCGTGATTTCCTAGCGGCAGGGAAGCGGCGGGCGCACTGGGTAACGTGCTGGCCTGCCGCTTGGCGCGGCGGAAAAGCAGGGAATCGTCGGGCGCACTGGGCAACGACGCGCCAAACCTGTCGACTTTGTGGCGCGTGGAATAAAATGCACACAGTGTGAAATAATACTCGGAGTGTGAAATAGCACCCGAGGAGGCCTATGCCGCAAACAGATTTTAAGTGCGACCCCCGATCTCTGCGTTCGCAGACGTCGCTTCGGGACGCACTTGTGCAACAGCTTGGGGCGGGCGAGGATCTGTCGCGCATCACGGTGGCGTCGCTTACCGATTGCGCCGGTCTTACGCGTCGTACGTTCTACAGCCATTACAAAGACATTCCCGATTTCATCCAACAGGTCGAAGATGCCATTATGGATGAGATTCGCGTGCTTGTCCGCAATATCGGCGCGGCCACGTTGCCCGAGCTTTATCACAGCATCGACGAGCTGGAGCCAGCGCCTGGCGCGGTTGAGCTGCTCGAATACCTGGCAAATAATCGTGAGCTCATTGGGTCGCTACTGGGCCCTGGCGGCGACCCTGCCTTTATCAAGCGCCTAATCGACCTTGCGCGCGACGAGATTTCGGGTCGCATGCAGACGGGCATTTTCCCTGCGGTCTTGGGGTCGTTTTTCGATTATTACCTGAGCTATGTGGTTACCGCCGAGGTGGGCGTGGTTCAGCGCTGGTTCGAAAACGGACTGCCCGAATCGCCCAAAACCATGGCGCGCATCATGACGGTGATCGCCTTTGTGCGTCCCGGCGACCTGTATGGCCAGCCTATCGATATTAACGTGCCGGCATATGGCATGAAACTGTTGAATCTTCAGCTCGACGACACCGACGAGCGCAACGAGAGGGAGTAATCGATGAACGAAGTGAACGAGGAGACGAGCGAGATCCGTCCCGGCGTGGTCCCCGAGGGCGCCATCTACAACGCCGAGGCCGCGACTGGCCAGCTGCACCTGGGCATCGACGTGGGCTCTACCACCGTCAAGCTCGCCGTACTGAACGACGAGAACCAGATTGTCTACGCCAAGTATCAGCGCCACCATACCGATGTGCGTGCCTGCGCGCGCGACCTGTTCGTGGGCGCTGCGGGCCTGCTGCCCGAGGCCCAGATGACCTGCGCCATCACCGGCTCGGGCGGCCTGTTGCTTTCCCAGTGGCTGGGCCTCGAGTTCGTGCAAGAAGTCATCGCCAGCAAGCGCGCCGTCGAGACGCTCATCCCCGCTACCGACGTCGCCATCGAGCTGGGCGGCGAGGATGCCAAGATCATCTACTTCGATAACGGCATCGAGCAGCGCATGAACGGCACCTGCGCTGGCGGCACGGGCGCCTTTATCGACCAGATGGCCACGCTTCTGCACACGGATGCCGCGGGCCTAAACGAGCTCGCCAAGCAGGCCACGACCATCTATCCCATCGCCAGCCGCTGTGGCGTCTTTGCTAAGACCGATGTGCAGCCCTTGCTCAACGAGGGCGCTGCTCCCGCAGACGTTGCCGCCTCCATCTTCCAGGCCGTGGTGACCCAGACTATCTCCGGCCTTGCATGCGGCCGTCCCATCCGTGGCAACGTCGCCTTCCTGGGTGGCCCGCTGCAGTATCTCTCCGAACTCCGTCATCGTTTCTACGTGACGCTTGAACTGGACGAGGAACATCGCATCGTTCCCAATAACGCCCACCTGTTTGTGGCCTCGGGTGCCGCAATGGCTCATGAGTCCAACAAGCTCTCAACGTTCCCGCAGCTCATCGATGCAATCGATGCCCTGGGCGATACGCAGGGTTCCGAGGTCGCGCGCCTGGAGCCGCTCTTTGCCACGCCTGCGGAGTATGACGAGTTTAAGAGCCGCCACGACAAGGAGGTTGTGCCCAAGGGCGACCTCGACAATTACCAGGGCCGCGTGTTCATCGGTATCGACGCTGGTTCTACCACCATGAAGGCCGCGCTTGTGGGCGAGGACGGCCAGCTGCTGCATACCTGGTACGGTAACAACAACGGCGACATCCTGGGTACGGCCAAGGTCATCATGGCCGATTTCTACGAGCACATTCCCGCGGGCTGCACCATCGGCCACGTAACCACTACCGGTTACGGCGAGGCGTTACTCATCGAGGCCCTCAAGGCCGACTCCGGCGAGATCGAGACCGTGGCGCACCTGCGCGGTTCCAAGGCATTCCTGCCCGGCGTGCAGTTCATCCTCGACATCGGCGGTCAGGACATGAAGTGTCTGCGCGTGCGCGACGGCGTGATCGAGCACATCATGCTCAACGAGGCATGCTCCTCGGGCTGCGGCAGCTTTATCGAGAGCTTTGCCGTGTCGATGAATATGGACGTGCGCGCCTTCGCGGCCGCGGCGGCTTTTTGCAGACCTTCGCGCAGGCACTGGGCTACGACGTCAAGGAGTTCGCGGCCCTCGGCCTCTTCGCCGACCGCCCCGTGGACCTGGGCAGCCGCTGCACCGTCTTTATGAACTCCCGTGTGAAGCAGGCGCAAAAAGAGGGCGCTACCGTGGGCGATATCGCCGCCGGCCTCTCGTACTCCGTGATCAAGAACGCTCTGTTTAAGGTCATCAAGCTGCGCGACTCCAAGGAGATCGGCACGAGCGTGATCGTGCAGGGCGGTACCTTTATGTCCGACGCCACCCTGCGCGCGTTCGAAAAGCTCACGGGCGTCAACGCGGTGCGCCCCGATATCGCCGGCTGCATGGGCGCCTATGGTGCGGCCTTGCTCGCGCGCGACCGCGCGGGCGAAGACGGCGTCTCCACCATTCTCTCTGCCGAGGAAGTGGCTGCCCTCACCGTCACGCAAAAGCATGCGCGCTGCGGCCGTTGCTCCAATAATTGCCAGCTCACCATCAACGACTTTGGCGGCGGTCGTCGCTTTATCACCGGCAATCGCTGCGAGCGCGGCGCGGGCCACAAAAAGAAGAAGAGCGAGGCCCCGAACCTCTTTAAACGTAAAAACGAGCTGCTGTTCGACCGAGAGTGCCTGGCACCCGAGGACGCTCCGCGCGGCACCGTGGGCATCCCCCGCGCACTCAATATGTACGAGAACTACCCGTTTTGGCATCGCTTCTTTACCGAGCTCGGCTTCTCGGTCGTGCTGTCCGACCAGTCCAGTAAAAAGACCTACGAGGCGGGCATCGAGTCCATGCCGTCCGAGAGCGTGTGCTATCCGGCCAAACTCAGCCACGGCCACATCATGAACCTGCTGGACAAAGATCCCGATTTTATCTGGATGCCCTGCGTGCGCTGGGAGCGCAAGGAGGATCCCACGGCGGGCAACTGCTACAATTGCCCGATCGTCATGAGCTATCCCACCGCGCTCGGCCTCAATATCGATGAGCTTTCCGAGCAGCACGTCGAGTTCATGTATCCCTTCGTGCCGTATCACGATAAGGTTGAGCTCAAGCGCCGCCTGTATCAGCTCATCGCTGTCGACCGCGTGGCCGATGCTAAGGCCGGCCGCGGTCGCGTGACAGGGCCTAAGATCACGCGTTCCGAGATTGACGCTGCCGTGAACGCCGCCTATGAGGAGGATGCTCGCTTCCACGAGGCCATCCAGACCATGGGCGAGGAGACCATCCATTGGATCGAGGAGCACGGCGGCCACGGCATCGTGCTCGCCGGTCGCCCCTACCATAACGACCCCGAGATCAACCATTCGCTGCCCGAGCTCATCAGCTCCTTTGGCTTTGCCGTGCTCACCGAGGACTCGGTGGCACATCTCATCAAGCCCGAGCGCCCCATCCGCGTGGTCGACCAGTGGATGTTCCACTCGCGTCTCTACGCGGCGGCACGCTTTGTGACCATGCGCAACGACCTCGACCTCATTCAGCTCAACTCGTTTGGTTGCGGCCTTGATGCCCTTACCACCGACCAGGTGCAAGAGATCATGGAGGCATCCGGCAAGATCTACACGGTGCTCAAGATCGACGAGGTGTCAAACCTTGGTGCCGCGCGCATTCGCGTTCGCTCGCTCATGGCGGCCCTTAAGGACCAAGAAGCCGAGCGCCGCGCCGAGGCCGAGGCCGCGGGCGAGGCCTACAAGGTGGGCGAGGCAAGCCCGGTCGAGCCTTCGGACGAGCAACCGGTCTTTGCCACTCACAAGTACCGCATCGAGCCGCAACGCGAGAGCAAGTCTACGGCATGGGATAAGGTTCCGTTTACCGAGGAGATGCGTCGCGAGGGCTACACTATTCTGTGCCCGCAGATGGCGCCCATCCACTTTGACCTGGTCAAAGAGGTGTTCCACGCCTACGGTTACAACTTGGAGCTCTTGCCTTCGACCGACCGTGGTGCCGTCGAAGCGGGTCTGCGCTATGTGAACAATGACATCTGCTACCCCTCGATCCTCGTGACGGGCCAGATCATGGAGGCCATCGAGAGCGGCAAGTACGACCTCACCAAGACCGCCGTGGTTATCAGCCAGACGGGCGGCGGCTGCCGTGCCACCAACTACATCGCGCTCATTCGCAAGGCGCTGCGCGATTCGGGCCACCCCGAGATCCCGGTCATCTCGCTTTCGGCCGTGAAACTCGACGAGAAAAACCCCGGTTTCAAGCTGACGGTTCCCATGCTCAAAGCCGCTGTCTATTCCATCCTGTTTGGCGACGTGATGATGCAGATGCTCTATCGCTGCCGCCCGTACGAGGTGACGCCTGGTGCTGCCAATGCGCTCTTTGACGAGTACATGGCGCGCGCCCGTGCACTGGCGCCTAAGTTCAACCGCCGCAACTTCACGCGTCTGGCGCGCAAGGCTATCGAGGCGTTCGATACCATGCCGCTTGAGGGCGAGGGATGCAAGCCGCGCGTGGGCGTGGTGGGCGAGATTCTCGTCAAGTTCCACCCCACGGCAAACAACCACGTGGTTGAGGTTATCGAAAATGAGGGCTGCGAGGCCGTGGTGCCGGGCCTGCTCGACTTCTTCCTGTACTCCATGAGCAATTCCAATCTGCAGAAGGACGAGCTGGGAAGCTCTGCCGTTACGCGTGCGGGCATGGATGCGCTCATTGGCATGGTGGACTGGATGCGCAAGCCGGTGGAGGATCTGCTGGAGAAGTCCGATCGCTTTGAGGCTCCCGAGCCCATCAGCGCTATGGCGGATAAGGCTTCGCAGGTGCTGTCGCTGTGCAACAACATGGGCGAGGGTTGGTTGCTTACGGCCGAGATGCTCGACCTTATTGACCACGGCGCGCCCAATATCATCTGCACGCAGCCGTTTGCGTGCCTGCCCAACCACGTGGTGGGCAAGGCGGTGATCAAGGAGCTGCGCCGTCAGCATCCCGAGAGCAACATCGTGGCAGTGGACTACGATCCGGGCGCCTCGGAGGTCAACCAGCTTAATCGCATCAAGCTGATGATCAGCGTGGCCAAGGAGAACATGCGCGCCGGCAAGGGCTTTGTGATGGAGCATATCGCCCCGCTCGAGATGGACGCAGTGGACTCCAAGTTCCGCCCGCACCATTAACCTGAATGTGACAAAAAGTCGACAGGTTTATTTTGTCACATTTTGCCGTTCACCGGTCGTTACCTGCCACTCGGCACATTGCCAGACCGTCGTGGGGTTGCCCACGGCGGTCTTTTTTACAGACGAAAGATAGCTAACAGATGTAACCGTTTCCCGATGATCCACTGCCGCTGGACGAGGGGTTCTTTAAGTACTAGACCGCGGCATCAAGTGGGCATTTTCCTACATATATGAAGACAGGGCGAAAATGTGACAAATTAAACCTGTCTTGCTGGTGTCACAACAAGGGCCGCTGCGGGGAGGGCTATTTCTCGCGGCGGCCCAAAATGTGTCGAAATAAACCTGTCGAATATTTGACACAGTGCATGTATGGAGGGTAAGAGGCGATTCCAGCATAGGCCTCGGATACGTAAAAAGTGCCATATTGCGAAACAAGTTCGCTGAATAGGTTTACAATTTCCTCGCACATATCGTTTCGTATCGAAGGGAGAAGGATATGGCCAATTACAAGCCGCAGCATCTTGCGCCTCGGCCTCAGATGATCAATCTGAAGGGCGTTGCCAATCGCGCCGTCGCGACTGTTTTGACTGCGGGGCTTATTGCCCAGCCGCTCTTGTCGCCGCTGGCAGCAATCGCCGCGCCGTCAATCGAAGGCGGCGATTCCACTCTTGGGGGGTAGTTCCACGAGCAATCCCGCCGCATCGGCTGCGCAGACGGTTGCGAAGACGACGGCTCAGCTTGCCGAGGAGTCGGCAAAGCAACTCAAGGCCGCCCAGGAGGCCTACAACGCTGCCCAGAAGAAGGCTGATGCTGCGGCTCAGTCTCAGCAGCAGGCCCAGCAGCAAAGAGACCATGCTGCAAAGGCCCTGAGCGACAACACGGCCGAGCAGAACGCGGCAGAAGTCGCCGCGCTTCAGGAGAAGATCGACGAGCTTAAGGCGGCCGTCGACAAGGCCGAGCAACAGCAAAAGAAGCTGGGCGACCTGAACGACCAGCTCGATCAGGCCAACAAGAGCGTCGATGACAAGACCCAGGCGCTCAAGGATGCCAAGGCAAAGCGCGACGAAGCCAAGAAAGCCCTCGATGACGCCAAGGCCAAACTCGAGGCCATGGGCATGGATAAGTACGAAGCCGCCAAGAAGGCCGTCGAGGACGCGCAGGCAAAATTCGATGCAGCGAACGCCGATGTGAAGACTGCCGAGGGTGAGCTCGATGCCGCTAAGACGGCTGTCTCCAACGCCCAGCAGGCAAAGAGCGATGCCGAGTCTGCTCTGACGTCCGCTCAGGCAAAGAAACAGCAGACCGCCGCTGCCCTTGCCACCGCAACCACCGCACGTGACAATGCCCAGCAGAAGCTGGATCAGGCGCAGGCTGCGCTCGATGCCGCTACTTCTGGCACGGGTGTCGATTTGGATGCGCTCGAGGCTGCTAAGAATACCGCTGCCAACGAGCTTGCTACCGCGCAGAGTGCCCTTGACGCCGCGACTGCTGCCGACGCTACCGCACAGTCAAATCTCAAAAATGCCCAGGCTGCCGTTCCTGCTGCTCAGGAGCGTGTCAACTCCGCTAATACTGCTGTGTCCTCCGCACAGACTGCATACGACGAGGCGAACGCGAAGCTCAGCGATGCGAAGGGCAAGTACACCACCGCCAAGACCGCATATGAGCAAGCACAGCAGGCCGAGGGCGACAAGAAGGCAGAGTACGATAGGCTCGTTGAGGAGCGTCAGCAGAAGCAGGATGCCTACGATGCCGCCAGTGCCGACGTCACTGCTGCGGAGAACGCCCGCGACACCGCGAACGCCGAGGTCGAGAAGCTCAATCAGCAGATTGCCGACCTCAAGTCGAACATGACCGTAGACCAGAACGTCATCAGCCAAGGCATACTCGGCTTCATGAACTACATCAGCACTGGCAGCCAGTTCACAGCCACGCAGAAAAAGAACGCCCAGGACGCCGTATCGACGTTGACCGGTGTCGATGACAAGGCCGAATGGTATGACCAGTACGTCGATCAAGACATGTCTCGCGACACCAATCCGCTTTCCTTGGAGCAGATGCGCAACGCCCTGACCTACCTCGACACCCAGAACAACCTCCGCAAGGCGAACGGCCAGTCGGCGCTCAGCGTCAGCCTTCGCATGACTGCGGCAGCCGCCCTTAATGCATCATATTCATCGAACATCTGGGGACACTCGAACTGCTATTTCGACAACGGGGAAAATCTTGCCGGCGGAGGCGGCGCATATACCGGCGGCGAGACCGAGGATACACTCGGTTGGCCCTACACCGGTCTCTACACCCAGGAGAAGGAGGCATTCGATAAGTACGTCGCGCAGTATGGCGACGACCTCGGTAGCCACCGATATGATGCCTATTACATCTATCAGAACTACAACAGCATCTACAAGGAGTGCGGGCACTATCTCAACATCGTTGATTCCGCTACGGTCGCCGTCGGTATTGCAACAGGTAGCGGTAAGAACACCGATTCCGAGGTAACCATATTCGATTACAGCGCTGATGACACTCAGGCTGATTTCACTGTCTCCGAGTTCAAGAAGCTCCTGAACGACTACATCGATTCCGCCTACAATGCAGGCGGCACGCAGGAGCAGAAGGAGCAGCTCAAGCAGCTGCAAGATAAGCTTGCCAAGGCAAAACAGGCTTCCACCGATGCCGATGCTTCGTATCAAGCCGCTACGAGTAAGCAAACCGCTGCGAAGGGTGCCCTCGACGCTGCCGATACGAGCGTGAGCACCGCCAAGGGCGAGTACGAGAAGGCAAAGTCTGCAACCGCTGCGGCCAAGACCGTCTATGACACGGCCGATGCAAATTTGAAGCGTATCGACATCACGACGCCGAAGGCGAACCTTGATGCCGCCAAGAGCGAGGCTGCTGCTGCTCAGTCCGCGCTCGATGCCGCCAACGCAAAGGTCTCAGAATGCCAGAAGAAGGCGCAGGGGACTGCTGCTCGCAAGACCGAGGCGCAGACTGCGCTCGATGCCGCCAAGGCGAAGTCCGACAAGGCCAACAAGGCCTATGACGATGCAACCGCTTCGGTCAAGGACCTCACCGCCAAGCGCGATGCCGCAAAGGCGGATCTTGCGAGCAAGCAGAATGCGTTTGATGACGCCAAGAAGGCCGACGCCGCCGCTCAGGCTGAGGTGGAGAGTGCCCAGGCTGCACAGACCGCTGCCGCAACGGCCCTCGCAAATGCTCAGCAGGAAGTCTCCAACAAGCAGCAGGCTCTGTCCGACGCCCAGGGCAAGGTCGCGACCGCGCAGACCGCGCTCGACGCAGCGAACGAGGCATTCCAGCGCTACGCCGCAGCCCAGAAGGCTGTTGACGACGCCAAGGCAGCTTATGATGCCGTCGTCGCCGGCGTTGGCGAGGCTCAAAAGCAGCTCGACGCAGCAAACGAGGCAGTACTCGATGCGAATCTCGAGATCGTCAAGGCCAAAGCCGAGCTTGCTGCCACCGAAGAGCTCAAGGCAGACCTCGAAAACGTTGATCATAAGGCCTCTTTTGCTGCCGGCACCACGGTGTTTAACGCGGGTTGGACGCCCAAGAACCAGCTGCCCAAGCTCGATGCTGCCTACGCACGCTATAAGGCTGCCGTCGACGCCGAGTCCGCTCTTAAGCAGGCGGCTGCCGATGCCGACGCCAAGCTGTCTGATGCCAATGGCGTCTATGCCGCCGCGCTGGCCGAATTTGGCGATGCCAAGGACGCACTGGCTGCTGCACAGACCGAGTACGACAAGTATCACCCCAAGGCCGAGCCGCAGACCAAGCCCCAGGTTACGCAGACAGCCGCAAAGGCTCCCGCGGGCAAACAGAAGGCTACGTCGGACAAGCTCGCCCAGACTGGCGACAACTCTGCTCTCGCGGGCGAGGTGTTCGTCATCGGCGGTATCACCCTCGTGGCCGCTGGTGTGACGCTGAGCGATCGTCGCCGCAAGCAGATGTAGCGTCTCAAACGTTGCCCATGCAACGAGTAGCGCTGCGCTGCAGACCGCCTCGACAGCCAAATCAACAAGGCCGGCATGCTGCCTTTTGAAGCAGCATGCCGGCCTTTCTTTGTGCCGTTATAAAGCTCGGGGGCGGTTGCTTGTCCATCGCCCGCACAGCGCGCGCGAAGTTCCCCGTAAAAATGTGACAAATTAAACCTGTCGACTTTTTG
>ENA-OPDW01000834-OPDW01000834.1-human-gut-metagenome-genome-assembly--contig:-NODE-834-length-21356-cov-9.124360_pt1 | contig 21356 bp, 19 predicted proteins | sample MGYA00241264_ERZ501508 | MGnify/ENA primary metagenome ERZ501508 (study PRJEB25962, sample SAMEA2042575) | human gut metagenome | biome: human gut; feature: human-associated habitat; material: faeces...
ATTAAAATTTAAAATTTATCTATTTTATGAGTCCTTTTTCTTGACATAGTACCAAATCATTACTCAACGAAATCGTATAATCACTATTAGTGGATTTTATCGACAGAGTTGCTGTCGTCTTATCTTCGTTATAACTTACGCTGGATATGATAAGCTCATTACTCGTTTCATCCACTTTCGTTTCTTTTTGGACTTTTGTTTTGCTTTTTTTATGAGTAAGCTCAGAAGCAAATCTTAAGTCGGTTATGGGTGATATACTGTCTTTTGCCTGTATATTCGTAACACCAAATGATGCCAGAATCATACATGCACTCGATACCACCATTGTTGCTTGTCTGAACTTATTTAGTTTTGTTTTGTGTTTGTGACGATTTTGAGGTTCACTTTTCGCCATAACATGAGGGGAACCACTCATTATTGATATTTTTGTAGTGTTTTTCATCTCATTCAAAATACCTCCTTGTGCATACATAAAGCCATAATTTGTTTCTTACTTGGCTCTACACATACAGTGAACCACAAGAAAATATTCGATTGGTTTGAGAGCGGTTTTGTAAGGTGGATGTTGCTTTTATAACTAATCCTTCGAAAACATTATTTCCAAAGCGTGCAGTTCACCTTTATCGGATTTCGAGCGTGTTGTGAGGGGATTGAGCAAAAGAGAAGGGTATAAAAAGGGATTCCACTTAAGGAATCCTATCTTTTTCGTAAACGTGACGCTTAGTTTCATAAAGTGAAAAAAGCAATTATACAATTAGCTATTTCAAAAGAATACCCGCCGACTATAGGAACGACTGGCTTACTGAATACCTTATCACTCAATCAATTTAGTTGATGACGCCGGCAATTCCATCCCACTGTCGATAGAAAGAATCTTGTCATCCCATACCCGCAATACATTTTGGTCAAAAATATATTGAATTGAACGCATGATACGGGATGGCTCGTACATTGACCTATCTAAAACAATTTTTGGAACAACGGCCAGCTCCCACTTCTCGTTTGAATTGCGCGACAGTATGGGAATAAGCCCATCATCTAGTGCAGACGAATAACGCGCAAGTAAAGAATTCCCATTAGAAAGTTGCGGAGGCATAGGCGATGATTTAAGAAGTGACTTCGTGTCCTTATAAGCTAATTTGTATGTCATATCCAAGGCAAAATACGGAGTGACTTTGCCGTCGAATGGATTCAGATATATATGATTGAACCAATCAATATCAACAATGCAACCGTGAACCGTGCCAACACCTCCAATGGTGCGTATTTCTTTTGAGATGATGGATAATGCTCTTTGATACGATGTGAATGCATCTCGCACCTTCTTAATATACCCGGAAAGATGACTATCATAGTAGTCAATATCACAATTCAGCTTATGACGCCTACCGCCCTCTAAAAGGCAGAGGCTGCTTGAGCTTTTTATCACAAACATATAAACGCCGTCATGTTTTATCGCATACAAATTGCCGGGATATTTCATGCCCTGCATCATAATGCCTTGGCATCGATTGAACTCTATGTATTGCTCACGTGATATTTCATGGACGCCATCGGGGTAATCATTAAATGGGTCATATCTACGCATGTCAACGCTAAAACTATTAAGATGCCAAGTTTTCGGTTTATAGCCCACCTGATTATCTGCAAAAACAGCAGTTCCGACAGTATCAAGCAGTAGTTTGTTTTGATGAGTATGTCCGTTCACGTAAACCCATTTGGGGTTATAGCGTTCATTCGACCAATCTTCCATCGGGGTATGAGTCAATACGACAACAGGAAGCTCTTTCGCACTTGCCAAAACTTTTTCATACACAGTTCGGAATCGTTCTGAGCGTGCAAAATCCTCTTCTGGCGATACCGCAGCGCGATAAAGACCCATTTCTGCATTGTAAATAGGGTTCAACCCGGAGAATCCTATGCCCCCGAGCAACAGGAATGTGGAATTCAAGCATACATTGCGAAGCTCTTCAGTATCGGTATTCAAGATTGTTTGCTCATCTAAAATGATTTCAGTTTGACCTTTGTAGATAAGAAACAATTCATTTTCCAATATAGTGGCGTACTTTGATACGGCTTGACGATAGTCGTCAACAATATCATCCAACGGGCGTGCAGGTTTACACCCTGTTGGGTCGTCGTCCCAGAGTTCATGATTTCCAAGGACGGAGATAATTCTTCCTCGCCATCCATTCAATGAGGATAATTGTTCATAAAAGAGTCTTTCCAATGCAATACTATCTGCTACATCCCCGCCTATAAGCAATAATCCTCTCGCATCGGAATCAGAAACAGAAGCCATTAGCTCGCTAATCTTTTCCGCGGTACGACGTTTTATTTCATAAATGGACATATTGCATACATCAAGTGGTCGTTTAGCAAGTTGATGTTCTATATGAACATCTGTGATGTAATGAATTGTATTTGCAGAATCGTCTAAAACCGTCAAATCATGATTTCGCGAATTAGCATCATCATTTTGGACAATCAAACTGCTATTTACGCTAGAATCAGGCGTTCTAAGCTTTATAGGCTCATATCCAATAAATGCGTCCATATTCTTTTCCAAGTAATTGAAAATAGGATCTGGAAATCCATCGATGGGAATTGTGGGGTCCCTTCGAAACGCATCAAGACAACGCTTTTTTGTCAGCTTTTCTTTGGGCAGGCATAATATCGCCCTTGGATTTCTCTTCAGAGCATTATCAATAAGCCTCCGATTCATCATATTCAAAGGAATATATCTCAAATTCATGGGGTCATTTTCAACTAATTCGATACAGAGCTCGGGGGTGATGCACTCAACTGGAGCATCCTCAATGCTCTCCGGCCAGCGTCGCACCGATGTTGCAACAACCTCTTTGGATATATATTTTTCTGGAATCAGAGATAATATTGATTCATACCACAAACTTTTGCACTCAGGAACAGGTGCCTCAAGTGCACTCTGTACAAGCTCTTTGCTCAAAAACTTCCTTGGGACCCATTCAATCGCATAGCCATTTGCTCGAACGGCAGCCTTGCAAATAGATTTCCCCTTTTTAGCTTTCATTAAACCTTTGGGTACATACTCAACAGCATTACCCGTAGCGCTATTGCGAACAGCTACACAGCATAACTCATAGCCCTTCTCACCACACAGAATCGAATTCGGAACACTGCGCAAAGCGTCGCCGTTATTGTTTACGGCCACAAAAGACATATCTTCATCCCGAAAATTTTCTGGTACATATTCCAAATTTAAACCATTTTTATGTACTGCGATTTCGCATATTTCGCGAGTGAGATATTTTTTTGCCACAAGTTTCAATATCAAATGATACTGGTCAACTGCGTTAAATGAGCTAACTGCCTCATACACAAGTCTCTCAGTCTGAGCTTGTTTCCCGAGTTCGTTCAGACGGTTATACCAAAAAAAGGGAGAAGTCGGACTATCTGGACTCCGCCTATTCTCTATGTGTTCGATTAGCCCCTTCTTGCACACAGTGCAACCATCATCCTTCATATTTTCACCTCTCTGCATTTTCCATATGCTCCTTAAATCTAAGATTCAACCTCAGATTGATGAAACAACATTTACATATATAATATACCATTTTTGTAGTACTGATTTTTACATTTATTTATGTTGTTTTAAAAAAGGTGTGATATTCACATCTCATTGATTCTATAAGCTTGCTCATACACTTCCATAAGTTCATTATCTACTGGAACCGATGTAGTAAATATCATTTGATTGCCTATAGCAAAAATATAACCATCACACGAACTGGATTGTTTTCTATAGTAGTGTGAAGGCTTTCATGTTCACTAATATAACATATACTTGTAGCAAATTGTAGCTCGTAAATATAGCACTTTTTTCATCGAATGATTGTTTTAGTACTTATTCAGACATAAGAGTGTCAAACACGGACAAAATTTCGAGGTACAAACAAAAAAAAGACTCTTTCGAGCCTCTATTGATTGTTTCTAACTATGGTTCCGTATTTTAATTGACCGTCCTCGTATACGAATGACCATTGCTGTTGAGTATCGCTAATTGAACCATCTGCTCCTTTACAATAATACGCAAACCATACTTCATCATTTGTTTTTTGCGTAATATGGTCGAAGAAAAACGAAACACCAGCAAAACCATCAATATGATAACGTTCGTAGACCTGACCGCTTTCTTCCCAGAAAGGAAGTTCTTTGTATGGATTGATATTCATATCTAAATAAGGAACTGGATATTTTCTTGAAAACTTCTGATACCATACAGTTTCGACATCCTGTAAAGAATGGATACTTGGATCTGTGATAAGTTTGTTTCCGATTTCTCCCGAACCTTCAAAGTATGTTCCAGTCATAAAACAAAAGTATGTATGCCAGTAGTCTTGAAGATTGTCATTCGCGTAGGCTAGAAGTTCTTCATCTGTAAATAAGCTAGATAACCCCGAATCAACAACAGGCTTTGTTTCGGCTTCCTCTGGCAATTCGACTGCTTCCTGTTTCGATTCTTTCTTTTCTTTCTTTTTATGAACCACTTTTTCACCTTTCTTGTCTTTATTGTTCGTGTTCGCACATCCTGACAACAGCAAAGTTGTTGAAAGAACGGCTATTATAAATCTGTTTTTCATAGTATTCATGCCTCTTTTACTCAAGTATATCATAATGACTAGTCGGGAATACGGACAAATTTTCGAGGCAAATGTAAAAAGTAATGTCTTTAAGTTGGAAGAAAGGGCACATTTTGACAAAATATATGCTCATAGTTGACCTGAAATAAGGATAGGGTCGAAAAAATGTCCGTATTGCTCGAAGCTTTGTACGAAATACGTTGAGATTTTTACCAAAATAAGAGCTAGCACTGATTCTTGTCTTATATCTAAACTTAAGTTTAAACAGAATCCATACTTTTTAACGCCTATAACAGTATGTGAATTTCACGCAAACCTTTGCAGTATGTGCTGGAAGTCATTCCACGGTTGTGTTTTTCCACCCACATGTTCACGCTGAGTAAGTATTTACGACTAAATCTGTAACAATATTTTATGTGTTTCTATTTTTGATTTATACTATAATTGGTTTGATTGAAAGAGAGATGATTATAATGATCAAAACTAAAACGGATTTAGGTCCAGATGAATTTAAAGTGTTAAGAGAAATCATTTTGGCTCATCCAAGATTGCAAAAAAAAAGAAAGATAGGTCAAACGGCTTGTGTTATTGCAGCATGTATTACGGGGCTTTTTGCGCTAGGAACTTTTTTAGATGGTTTTATTGAAGATACAATAGAATTTCTAGCATTTGCCATAATTTTTTTATGGCTCGCAAAAGTAGGTTTATATTATGAACAGAATTTAATTTATAAAGTAATTCAAAATAAAGCCCTAGATAATGTAAAAAATGGAACAATTGAATATATATTTGATTCAGATGGAGTTACAACAATATTTGAACCTGAGTATGTTACAAGTAAATATAAATGGGACGCATTTCAATGGTGGTGTGTGTTTAAAAATTATATTTATTTACAAACCTTTTCTAAAAAAATGGTATTGGTGAAAAAAAGCAATTTAACTCCAGAAGATTATGAGAGCTTAATTTCACTTTTGAGCACTCATGTTCAGCAAAAAGAAATATGCAATTAATTTTGGATATGGAAAGGTTCTATTAAAGAACTCTTGATAAACAATGCACGAAACTGTTTTTGCGGAAGAAAACGGTGAACGTAAGTAACTACTAAAATTTGAATTGTAAACGAAGCGGTTTTGTGCGTGATTTTGTTGTTTCGAAATTATGCGTGGTGTTATACTCATGAATAAGAAAATAAGAGGAAAAGATACATGAACAGATATGAGATTTTTAGATCTTTAAAACATTTAGAAGAAAATGCGAGCCAACATGAATTAATTGGTGTTGCATACGGAGAAACAATAGATGATGCTGCTGACGAAATTGATGAATGTATAAAAGCAGATTTGATTGCAGATGAAGACAATGTTTACACTGAATACAACGTAGATGTTAAACCATTTGACCCAGCAGTACTGCAACTAGAACAATATGAGTATGCTGCTTCTGGAATACTATATCCTGCTGATTCTCATGCTCCTGAGAATATAATTCACGAGTATGGGATTAAGGAATTAAAATGTGAAAATTAGAATCGTATAGGAATTGAATCTGGAGATATTCACTTAGAATGTCTCTTTTTTTGTGCTTGCTTGATTTCTAATTGGCAAGGCATAAAAAAGAGCTGGCAGAAAGGGTTAAACGCCAGCTCTAGGAATTAGAAGTGTTGGATGATTTAACAAGGGTTATGATTTACGGCTCATCCAACTAAACCTAGTATAACAGTGTGTTATGTGTTTTTTCAACAACAACTTCAGCTTCCTGCTTAGTCAGGAATAACTTAGATTCTCTGACTCTGGTTCCTGCGGGTGTTTCGTTGTCATTGAATTTTATAGTGCAAAAGCCAGAACCAGCCCTAATTACCGTAGCTTCTCTTATATGATATCCGTTAGCTATGAAACAGACGATATCACCAAGATTAAATTTATTCATAGGTATCATCCTCCTGATCTACATCAACTTCAACTGCTTCATCATATTGACTTTCTTCATACTTTTCGCAAGACTTGTTCATCTTATAAAGAATATAATCCTTGTTCTCATCACAGGCTAAGCTTTCACTTAGCTGAGATATAACATCATCAATTTCTTTGTCGTAGGACTGAGCATTCACTTTGTACTTGTCCTTTTTGACCTTGTCTAATACATCCTTCTGTTTGATTTTGACATTCAGAACGACTTTTTCATCCATCGAATACCAGTATTCATGCTGAAGGTAGTAGTATTCGTGAAAAAGCGTATTTGTTCTTAACAATTCATTCAGCTTTTTCTGTTCAGCCCATGTCAGAAGAGTTCTAGGCGTGTTAAATAAATGGTCTTCCAACTCCAGAGTGGATGAATCACTATTGCTCCGAAGTCCTTTGTAGGTGTTGAAACAAGCTTTCGTAATCATCGTCTGCAACGAACGGAAGTCATATTGTACATTGTTTTCGCCAAAAACCTGAACCAGTTCATTACTGTATTTAAAATCCGCAGGAATCGTTACTTTTTCGATTGCAGGGTTGTTCTGCTTCAATTCCAAGACATATTTCAAAGCCTTCTTTGGTGAATCGTAGTAATCAAGCAGCTATGTTTGATACTTCGTATCTATGACTAGAAACAGGTTTCGATTGTTATGTCTTGATTTTGTGATAACAAGTGAGCGGGCAAATTGTCTTCTCAAATTACTGCTCTGATAGGCTTTGCGAATATAATACAGCCTTCTAGGCTTGATACCCGTAATATTGCTTGCTTCATCAACTCCATATTTAAAAATGAGATATTCAACCCAGTCTAGAAAACGGTTTGTAGTTCTATGATTGCCATACCATCCATTAATGTCATTATCAGGAACAATATCTCTGGATAGGCATGCAGGCTTATTAGTAACATTGAGTTTGCCACATGTAGGGCAAATAGAACGCCTTGTTTTTAAATGAATGAGAACTCTGTATCCGTCCACATGAAGATCTTCATAAACGGACGTAATAAAGCCATGAGCAATGTATTTGCCACCTGAGCAAGTAGGGAAGGTACAGACTTGTCCTGTAGAATCGAGCAGATTTCTTGCCTGTACGTGAATAATATTATGTTTTCTGTCTACTTTGGCACTAAGAAACTCAATATCGGCCAAAGCCTTGATTTTGATTTTCATATACGTTCCTTTTCTTCTTTACAACTATATGATATCAGTTTTCAACGCTCTGGTAAATATAAAAACACATGATTTTGCAATACAACAAAAGAGGAAATTCATCATTTACAATGATGGTGTCAAGAGGAAACGAGAGCTCTCTCAAGTGTAACGAAGGAGGAAATACATTATGTTACCTAACTATTTTTTACCCGAAGTCGATGAGCTTCCATTCAGCTGGATGAACCGTCTGGCTCTAGCAAATGGCTTCAAAGATACGAACGATATGCTTCAGTCTTTGGGCTTCATTAAAGGAAAGGCTGTCAAACGACAGCATGACTATCTTCTAAAGATTACAAAGCTGATGCCAAAGAACGATTGGACCATCACTTTGATGAAGATGTATCTTGCAGAAGACTTACAACAGGAAAGACTGATTCCAGAACTTAACGAAGAAGAACACCTTTACCTTTGTCCTTGCTGTATGCAGGAAGACATAAAAACGCATGGTGCAGTAGTCTACCACTATCAGCATCAGTATCCAGGAGCTTTTACATGTTGGAAACACGGAGTGAATCTGCTTCATGTAGCACCTGATGCACGTTTAAAGCCAATTCCTGATGAATCCGATCTAACACCTGTTGTTGGTGGCTATGATTCAGAGCGTGAAATGCGTCAATTCCGTCGCTGTTATTCAAAATCGTCTTTGTACTATCGAGTTACAAAGTACCAGCTTGAAACACTTCTAAGTGATAATCATTTGACGGTTGACAACATTGCGGAAGTATTCAGGACTACGAAGTACAACGAGGAAATGCCTGTGGTTGCAGCTAACATTGTCTGCAACTCAACAATGGACAGCTTGACAGGCTATCAAAAAAAGAATCTGTTACAGCTAATCTTTGATGACCATCCTCGGTATCAGCGTTTTCTGAACAATATCAACTATGAAACAATGGTCGGCTTTGAAATGAAGAAACTTCCAAATGGACACACAGTTCTTCATATCAAGTCTGCGAACAAGTACAAAGCCAGAAGAGAAAGGAGACGAATCAAACGTGTCAGAAACAAAATCAAACGCAAGCAAAATAGAAGAAGGTAGAGGCAAAGGCTCAGGAGCCTCTTACAAACCTTGGATTCAAACAAGAGAAATCAGCAGCTGCGGAACCTGTTCCAATCCTAAAGACTGGAAAACAGGTCGGACTGTTGAGCTTCTCTCACAAGGGGAAGCCTATTTCTGGCATATGCTGAGATGGGATGACAACATCTTGGATATACGGGAACAGTATCCTCTTGATCTTGAGCTGACAAATGAAATCTGTGATGACAGATGCTGTAAGCATCCTGGAGGTCGTAATTGTTATATGACAACCGATTTCTACGTTATCTACAAGGACGGGTCTGAAAAAGCCTTCAGCGTCAAGACATCAAGAAACCTTTTGAAAAAGAGAAGAACAAAAGAAAAACTGGATATCGAACGATGCTACTGGGAAAAATTTAGACATGTTCCTTATGAAATTGTGTTCAAAGAAGATATGAATGTTGTTTTTGCTGAAAACATTCGTATCGTATCTAAATTCTATAATGCTTCAAGTGTATTCGACGAAATGTCGATGCTGAAGCATATGATTGCAACGAAACGCATCCAAGTCGATATGGAGTCAGACCCACTCGATTTTCCATATCTTCTTGAACAGTATCGTGAAGCCTTGCCAGAAGTGAAAGGAGGAGTGCCTGTATGTCAAACCCATTCAACCTAAAAGTTGGTTCTATTATTCACGAAATGGAATCCAATATTGATCATCGAGTCATCTATGAGAATGGCGACTGCTTTGTTACGATTCTTATGCATTCGCCTAAAAGCAAAGTCATAATCAATGAATGGTATTCAGAAATGATTCGAAATCTGCTTGAAAATCGAGAAATCGTAATCCATGAGCCAAAGTATGACAAAGTGTTTGATGAGGACAACTTATCCTCAAAGGAAAAAGAGCTTTATCTTCGCAACAAAGATATTGTCGATATGGTTCGCAAAGCTTATGGTCCTTGCTATTTTGAGCTTGCAAGCCGAAAAGAAAAACCTTGTATCAAGGAACTAAGTGAGAAATACAAAATCACTACAAGGACTGTTTTGTATATCGTAAAATCCTATCTGATGAGCGGTTTAGATCCATATTCACTACTACCAAAAGCTGGTAAAAAAAGCAAAGGAAACCTGAACTATGAAAAGAAAACAGGTCGTCCACCAATGTTTGAGGCAGGCATGCCTCTAACGAATGAATTAAGAGAAATCTTTGATGACTGCTGTAAACACTATTTGTCAGGCAGAGAAAAATCTTATTCAACAACGTATGACTGGATGCTCACAAAGTATTTCACAGTACGTGTGGAAATGCAGTCAGAGGATTGCGTTATAATTCGCCAAAAGCTTTTACCAATCGACCAGCGTCCTACGCAGAATCAGATGGAAACATACATTCGCAAAAACACTTCAACAAAGGAACGAAGCATCTGTAAAACTTCCAAACGTGAGTACAGAAACAACGAGCGTATGCTTAGAGCTGATAACCTATGCAACGTCCAAGGTCCAGGCGATTTATTTGAAATGGACGAAGTAGAAATGGATGTTTCGATTGTCAGCGAAGCTGACCAAACCAAAGTGATTGGTCGTCCTATTGTACATGCAATGGTAGACGTCTATTCACGTATGATAGCAGCCGTATCTGTTTCTTTGGAGAACAACTCAGTACTTGGATTCACTAATTGTCTTTTGAACCTTGGTGAAGACAACAAACAGCTTTGCAGACGCTTTGGCTTGGAATTGAATGATGGCTTATGGGACATTAATGTACTTCCAAACCGAATTCGAAGTGACCGTGGTTCAGAATACCGTTCCAAAGAGGTCAAACGTATCTGCAATGAGCTCGACATTACACTTGAGCTTGTGCCACCTGCAATGGGTTCTTTAAAAGGGCAGGTAGAACAGCTGTTCCATCAATATCACTCTGTTCAAAACGACCTTATCGAAGGTAAAGGACTCATTACAAAGCGTCATGATTCCAACCATCATAAGACAGCTATTCTTACATTGGACGATATCTGGGTGTTCGTCATCAATCAGACGATTGCTCATAACATGATGACAATGGCAGAATATCCAATGACAAGGGATATGGTCAATAAATCTGTACATCCTATTCCGCTAGAGATTTGGGACTATGGATGCAAGAAATTTGGAGCACCAAGACCAATTACAAACCTTGACCAGTTCGAATACTCAATCCGTAGAGAAGTGACTGCTCGTATCACACGTAAAGGTATCGAATGGAACGGATTGTTCTATATTGCAAACGATCCTTGGCTTGCAGAACAGATTACGATGGCCAAAGGGAATTCAGTGCCTTTGAAATGTCGCCTTGACGAAAGAAATGTTGGCTCACTTTGGTTTATTGCAGGCAACCGCCTTGTTAAGGCAGGCTTGAACCAGAATCGAGCTGGAAACTTTGAATTCAACGGCAAGTCATTACGTGCTTATGAAGAATTCAAGGCAAAGAAAAAAGAGCTTATTAAAGAGAAAGCTCAAGAAAATCAGGAGATTCGCTGTGCCAGACGTATGGGAATGGAGGCAACAATGAACGATGCTGTTCGAATTGCCAACAACACAGCTCCTAGCGACTCAAAAGCGAAAAACATTCGTAAAAACCGTAAAGAAGAAAGCATTACCTTTATGGAGTCGAATACGATTGGTTCTCGTTTGAACACAGAAGAAACTCCACCAATGATTCCAATGAATGATACAGAGCCTGAAGTCTTGGCTGAGCCAGAACCTCAAAACAATTCTGAAATCGTATCATTTGATGAAGCTTTGGAAAAAATCATGGAAAAAATGTAGGAGGTATCCATATGGAAGAACTTAACTGGAAGTACTGGTATACGGATGTTGACAAAGACAAGAACCAGTACACATACGAGGAATGCAACCGTATCGGTCCTGTAGATGCCAAGTATGTGAAATCATCCAACAAAGACTTTAACGGAAATCCGTTTATTGAAGCTCTTCCTCGTCCTAGAGACGGGAAAGAACTTATCAAAGCTTATACGTGTCCGATTCCTGCTGTTGATATGGGTGAACTGGATGACATGACAATCAACGAACAGAAAGAAACTGTTCTGAGTCTGAAACGTCTTAGACTGCCATTGTCATTTCACAAACAGCTTGAATTCATCAATTACGATGTTGTTTCAAGTTCCTACATGCTTCGAAAGATGTATGTCTGGAACGAGGAAGACATACAATTCTCAATCAATGAACAAACAACAAGACAAATCATCAAGATGCGTGGCAAGATTGAAGACAGTGCTCCAACTGGATTCGCATTGCTTGGCTATTCCGGATGTGGCAAGTCCACCTCTCTGAAACAGCTTTTCGATAACATTCCACAGGTCATCATGCATCATCCTGACCCTGCAACAAATATCACCCAAATCACGTATCTTGTTGTAAGCTGTATGCCTAACAGCAACTTTGCCACTCTGTATCGACAGATTGGAGAGGCAATCGACAACGCTCTGGGTTATCCTGAACCAGTATACGAACTGATGATTACCAAAAAATGTAGGAGCTTGGCTGAAAAACAGTTGAAAGTCTGTGAACTTATTGAGAAGTTCTCAATTGGAACCATCGTTCTTGATGAGATTCAGCTTATCAACTTCAACAGCAACAAGGAAAACAGCTACGAAGGTCTTCTTGGTATTGTAAACAAGACTAAGATTGCCTTGAGTGTAGTTGGTACAGATGAAGCCTACAAAAAGCTGTTCGGAATGCTTCGTAATGCTCGTCGAGCAGGGGAATATATCAACGCTTCTGCCTACACATCCGATAAGGAATATTTCAACTTCCTGTTGAGTATGCTTTTAACTTGGCAGTGGCTTGATAAACCGATTACGAAAGAACAGGCACAAGAGCTTTCAGATACTCTGTATGAGTGTACAGGTTGGATCATCAATATGCTCATCTGGCTGTACAAATGGATCATGATTGAATATCTGGACAATCGGTCAAAGGGTAAAATCGTAATCATTAACGAAAAGTTCATCAAGTCAGTCAGCAAGAAACACTTTGGTCAGCTGAAGGGGGCTATCGACATGGTCAATCAGGCAAAGGTTGAAGAAATGGAAGATGAACAGATTCTGATGCTTGCCGAAAGTGACAAGAACAAATACGAGATGCCAGAAACAAATGTTGAGAACTTGGCTTACGAAAGCAAGATGATCAACATCGTGATTGGCAAAGTACATCAAATCTACACAGATGTAACATCAGACGATATCGCACGATATGTACGACAAATCTTGTCAGAAGATGAATACCATCGTATGAAGCCGACTGAAGTTGCTAAAGAAGTAGTTGCCATTATTACTGGAAGTCCGACTCGAAAAAAGAGAAGACCTTCATCGAAAGCACCTGCATCTAAGAACATCTGTGATTACATCTCGAATACCTAGAACAAAGAGACTCAATGTTTCTTTGTTTTTTTCGCCTTTTCGTATGTAAGCATTTTGATTACATCAAGGTGCATGTTACAATGTAAGTGTAAAGGAGGACATAGTGTATGATGTCATTAGATTGGATGGTTTACGCTTTAGGTGCCGTAGCTGTTGTTTTCTTGATTGCCATGTTCTTCAAGTATAAAAAGCACAATAGATATGCTGATAAATTTGAAGACACATATCCAGATGCAAAGTAAACAACTTCTAGACATGTTGTCTAAAACAATAATAACTTTTCTAGATTTTAAGTATGATAATTTTAGACAGGTATAAGGAGGTATAATAAATACGTATGTATTACTTATTATTCACTGTACAATTTATCTTATTTTTTATTGTACAATTTACGGATTATTCGAAATGGAAAATGATTTCTTTTTTTACCATTACTACAGTATTGATTCTGTATAGTATATATATGCATGATACAGGGAAAATCATTATGTGCATTTCAGACATAATTTTTATTAGTTTCTGTTATTGGTATTATAAGAAAAAAGAAGCTAAATAGATCAAAATATTGCAACTTAATAGGCTATTAGAAAAAGAATCTATTCTAGCTTATCTTTGATAGCATTTTTCGGTATCATCATTTTCTGAACAACATCAACTTCGAAACGTTGCCCAGCTTTTTTTGCGATTACATTTCGAACGCCTAGAACAAAGAGACTTAATGTTTCTTTGTTTTTTTTATGCTTTATTGAGCACGAATAAGTAAACGTAATTCTTAGTTTCATGAAACGAAAGCAAATCTTTTTCGTAAACGTAACGCTTAGTTTAAGATTACGAAAACAGATTATTTTTCTAAACGTAACGCTTAGTTTAAGAAACTAGAAACAAGATATTTTCGTAAACGTAACGCTTAGTTTCTTAACGTAACGCTTAGTTTCACGAAAACAAATGTCCGCTACATATATATTGTACTATATATATCCTACTTCGCATAATATCTCTTATGTTATATTTATAGAATTGAAAATAGAGCAGATTTTTAAATAAATCTGCTTGTTTTTATGTTTTAAGATATTTAGAAATTCAAAAATATGTTTATATTTAAATTGAACCCCTCATTGCAAGTTTTATATCATTATTACTTGAACTAATACATATAGTTATACATTATTTAATGTTTCACTACAAATCATAGAGTTTTATTAATTTCCATCATATCGCATCCTCTGATTTGAATCGAGACGGACAGTTGTCCATCTTTTTGATTTTCACGGCAAATCACAGAGCCCACTAATCACGTGTTCTAACATAATATAAAGATCCTAATGCGACTTCTATAATAATATATGGGACAGCCATTAAATAAGCGGAATACGGATGTAGATCATCAGCAGCATACTGCATATCATTGATTTTTAGTTTGCCAGATTTAATTTCTTCAATCTTCGTTTTATACATATGAACACGATACGGACAGACTACAGCTAATACAATCATGATTAATATTAGAATGCGTCCTGGTTTTTTAAAGAAACTCATTTGTATCACTCCTAAATATTTTTATTAGTATATCACAAACTATTATGTGAAACACTTCACAAATATTTCTTTAATTCTTCTAAACTATTCAACGCATCACGTCTACCTATGTCATAAATTTCTTGTAGATGATTTGGATCCTTTTCAATCATCGCACACGCAATTGGTTTAGAAGGTCGAATCACAAATATCTGTCCTTCCCTTTCAAGCTTATCGATTGTATCTAATGTTTCATTATATACAATATGTCTATTCTCTAAATCGTGTTGTAGATTTGGATATTCCTTAAATGCCTTCTTTATAAGATTTATATATTTCATTGGCTTTTTTCGATAGGTATGATCTCTTGTCAAAACTACAACTGTCTTCTTTGTTCTTTCCAACATCCAATCCACTGGAATCGAATCAGAGACACCACCATCTAATAATTCATATCCATCTAATTTAACAGGCTTTGAAACAATAGGAATCGATGACGATGCACGAATCCACTCAATATCTAGAGCATCTCCATTTTTAATTTCATGATATACAGGTTTTCCCGTACGAATATCTGTACATACAACGGTAAAACGTAATGGATTCTCTTTAAATACCTTTGTATCAAAAGGATCCAATATCGTAGGCACGACCCCATACGCAAACTCTTTATTATAAAGATCTCCCGTTTTAATAAAACTCCTTAATCCTGAATATCTTGGATCTCTACAAAAACGCTTGTTGTAGCGCAAAGCTCTTCCAATCTGTTTAGATTTGATGTTGCAGCCAAAGGCAGCGCCTGCAGAAACTCCAACAACCTGGTTAAAATCAATGTGATTTTCCATAAATACATCGATTACACCACTAGTATACATACCTCGAAAGCCTCCGCCTTCAAGAACTAATCCTTTTTCTTCTAACATATACATCACCACAAAGATTATAAACAAAGTGAACCAAAAAGAAAAGGACTTATTCAAGTCCAATCTTAAATGTGTTTGATTTTCCAAATGCCTTCGAATTCATATGAACCACAAAAGGCTTGGTGCTTTTATCCGTAAAATCAGGTGCTGCCTTTGCAAAATGGAATTCAATTTCTGTATTTACAGTTTGTTTTTTATCCAAGAAATACAATACATACCCAGTTACATCCGCTTTAAAACTTTGTGTTTTAGGCGCCATACCATTCGTTGTAAAATCATGACTTTTGATTTCATCCATATTTGCGAAATCATACTTGTTACTAAGATCGACACCTTCTAAAGTAGCACTCGGCGTTAAATATGGAACAATGATACGAGAATCCGTTTTATTCTTATAAGTAATCTTAATATTTTTTAATACTGTTTCTCCATTCTCATATACATAACTTGCCTTAGATGCATCTACACCAATCTGAAGTGTATCATCCTCAAAGAAAGTATATTTTGTATCCTTTGAATCGTTAACATTTTTATCACTAGCCTTACGAATATCAAAGGCTTTAAAAGGCAAGAACTGTTTCTTGTTGTTAAAAGAAAGACCCAAGTTTTTTTGATCATTGTTTGGAAAACCAATATATCCATAAATATACGTGTTTTGTCCCTTATTGATGATATAAGAAGGTGTAGACTGGTATTTATCAATGACACTGATATCTTTCTCATTGTCATCTGTTACGGTATAAATTAAATTCTTTGTGTCATACGGCTTTTTACCCTTATTTTCAACACTTGCCAAATAATAGTAGTACGTCGAATTATCTGTATCATTTGTGATGGTTAAAACATCCAACAATTGACAAGAAACATTCTTCTTTAATTCCACATTATTTTCTGGTTTAGAACAACCAAATAAAGATAAAGATAAAACACATACACACAGCATAGATACTATTTTTTTCATGTTATTCTCCTATGGATTGCAGTTTTTACAAGGAGAATACCCCTGAGCGATTAATACATCTCTAGACTCACTTGACTCCAACTTATTTACATCATTCATCAAACGAACACTTGCACAAGTTGGCTTATGAAACTTATGTGTTTTTACATTTAAAACATAAGTAGAAGTATCCTCTGTAACTTTATATTCCTTTATAATATTGTCATTTGAACGGCTTGAATCGCCCGTTTTATAATCAATTGTGATACCTGGCTGTACGTTATAACAAAATACATTAAACGATACACCTTGTCCTTTATCTTCTACAGAATACGCCTCAATCTGTACACCATCCGCAATCAAATTATCACCATCATAAATAGGTGTAACCCGATATAAAACATGATGATTTGTCTTTTTTATGTAGTCAGATACTTCATTTTCAAGCGGAAGCATACCCTCTACATTTAAATAGCGCGTACCCGTCATTAAGTTTTTACGATTCGCATTCTCACCCGTTAATTGATATCCAATCAAATGACAACGATTATATAAATACTTCCCATCAATTCCCTTATAACGTACTGTATGCCACCCTGCGGGTTTTACAGAACCAATACTTTCTCGCTTTTTTGTTGGCATTAGATCCTTCGACACATTCGCATACGCAACCTGTGGCCGATCTAAAGAATCTAGATTCGAGTACGATTCAAAACTCTTTGTATTCATATCCTTCGAACTGAATATAGGCACATTATCATGTATCTCTACATAAGGATTGCCACTATATTCAGGTATCTCATCAATCTCATAAGCCGATATAGGCGTTATCAATGTCGATAGAACAATGAACATGGATATAATAATTTTTCTCATACGATTCCTCACATATTTGACATATATAATGTCAATATAACTTATATACTAAAGCCATGAAAGGAGTGAGTGATAAAAAACATAGTACTTCATTATCGTTCGAGTCAAAAAATATAATAAACCCCTTATGTACTATGTTTTTAGATGTCTTATGACATCTTTTTTTTATATCTCTAATTTCTTAAATACAGCCTCACGAGCCATCTTTTCAAACTTATCTTCCAATGGCTTTAAATCACTATATTTAAAATCCGGATTTCTTTTTTGTAGTGCTTTTGAAATCACAAAATCAGCCACCTCAGGATTTTTTGGAAGTAAAGGACCATGCAAATAGGTACCTAGAATCTTTCCATCATAGAATCCTTCATAACCGGCATTAAAGCTGTTTCCACAACCCTTTACAACTTTTCCTAAAGGATGCGTTACATTTAATGTTTGACCCCCATGATTTTCAAAACCAACGATACGCGTTTTTAAACCATCTAAATTTGCATCAATCACAACATTTCCAATACAACGACTACCAGCTTTTCCCGTATCCGTATAATAATCATAGAACTGTAAACCAGAAATCTTCTCATTGTTGGCCGCAATATAATATTGACCAAACAATTGATAACCACCACAAATCAATAGCACAAAGCTCTTTTCATCTATGGCCTTCTTTATATTTTCTTTACGCGATAATAAATCTGGAATTAAACTAATTTGTTCCTTATCTGCACCACCACCTAAGAAAATCAAATCATATTCGCTTAAATCTTTTTCTTCACCAATACCACAAGTATCCAGTTCAAAAGGAATACCACGATCTAAACAACGCTTCTTTAGAACCATCATATTTCCCTTATCCCCATACAGATCCATGATATCATGATACATCCAAACTACTTTCATAGACCCATCTCCTTCTTGATCGCATTACGCGTAGGAAGTAATGCTGTATATGTCGCAATCGCATATGTCGTACGCTTTGTAGCTAATGTGGCTTTTACGGCAATGTCCAAAGTATCGACAACACTTAAAGGACCTTTATAGCCACCATAATAGATTCTTAAAGCCATATCATTTGCACGAAGACCCGTACAAATAATTTCCTTTGTGCTATCCTTCATAATCTTTTCAAAGAAAGTATCATAGATCCAACTCACATCTGTACCATCCTGCTCACGATCATTCAATACGATCACAATTGTCTTATCCGAATCATCTTTTTCAATGACCTTCATAACTTCATTGGCTCCTGTAGGATTTTTAACCAAGTTTAAAATACAAGTCTGTTCCTTTGATGTGAATGTTTCATTTCTTCCCGCAGGCTGAGGCGCATGACTAAATACAGACTTAACACAATCTTGTGAAATACCATAATTTTTTGCGACATTCAATACAACGGCACAATTGTACATAGAATACATTCCTTCATATGGAGATTTATAATGTATTCCATCACTCGAAAATGTTTCTTTATCCAAATCAATATCTTTTAAACAAATGTCCATTTCCGGCGTTTGAAAATCACACTTTGAACAATGAAATTTACCAATATGTGAATATTGATAATAACTGTATTCAAGTCTTGCCCCACACTTAGGACAAAATTTTCCTTCACTTGCCTCTTTTGTCGTTTTAACCGAATACTTGTTCTCATCCATTCCAAAATAAGAGAATGAAGCGTTTTTCGCTACTAAATTTAAACGTACAACATTGGGATCATTCGCATTTAAAATCAATCGACCCCTATATGCAGGCAATACCTTTTCAATTGAATCAATCAACTGTTCCATTTCACGAGCACGATCTAATTGATCACGAAAGAAATTATTGACCACAAAATCTGTAACCGGAATAAATGGAAGAATATGTCTCACATTTAATTCATCACATTCTAGCACAACCGCATTGGCTTTGATTTCACCATTTAGTTTTGCGTGAGTCAACAACGTAGTGACAATACCTGCCTTTAAGTTATCTCCCTTACGATTAGAAATCACGTTATATCCTGCCTTTTCAAACAAATCTGTAATCATATTGGCCGTACTCGTTTTTCCATTTGTACCCGTAACCAAAATGACAGGACCATTAAATTTTAATTTCGATAATATATTCGCATCGACTTTACAGCCAATCGACCCAGGCATCGATCCACCCCTACCAATTAGGTGTAGCCCCCAGGCACTAAGCTTTGTAGATAATATAGATAAAGTTTTCATAACTACTCCTTTTCCATACTATCTTATTATACAACAATTGAAGTTGAATTTAAAAATTGAAACACATATAATATTGATGTTAGGAAAAAACTAACTAGAATAGGTGGAACAAATGAACGAATATTACCAATCTCCTCTTTCACAGAGATATGCATCTAAGGAAATGCAGGCATTATTTTCAAACGACAAAAAATTTACGACATGGAGAAGACTTTGGATTGCTCTTGCGGAGTCAGAAAAAGAACTTGGATTAGACATTACCGAAGAACAAATCGAAGAATTGAAAGCACACGCTTTAGATATCAACTACGATGTCGCAAAAGCCAGAGAAAAAGAAGTACGTCATGATGTTATGTCACACGTATATGCGTATGGAGTACAATGTCCAAAAGCTAAGGGAATCATTCACTTAGGAGCAACTAGCTGCTACGTTGGTGACAATACAGATTTAATTATCATGCACGAAGCTTTAGAGCTTGTACAAAAGAAAATCGTCAATGTATTAGAAAAATTAGAAGAATTCGCATTAAAATACAAAGACATGCCATGTCTTGCGTTTACTCACTTCCAACCAGCTCAGCCAACAACTGTAGGTAAAAGAGCTAGCTTGTGGGCACAAGACTTATATATGGACTACATTGAAATCCAGCATTTATTAGACAATAAAAAATTATTAGGATGCAAAGGTACAACAGGTACACAGGCAAGCTTTATGGAATTGTTTGAAGGAGATACAGACAAAGTTAAAGCTTTAGATAAAAAGATTTGTGAAAAATTAGGTTACGACCAATATTTCGCAGTCAGCGGACAAACATATACTCGTAAATATGATACACAAGTATTACAAGTTTTAGTTCAAATTGCACAAAGTGCACACAAATTCAGTAATGATATTCGTTTATTACAACATATGAAAGAAATCGAAGAACTATTTGAAAAATCACAAATCGGTTCTAGCGCAATGGCCTACAAACGTAACCCAATGCGTTCAGAAAGAATGGCAGCACTAGCTAACTACATCATTGCCGATTCCATCAACCCTGCAATTACGGCAAGTACACAATGGTTTGAAAGAACATTGGATGATTCCGCAAACAAACGTATTTCGATTGCCGAAGCCTTCTTAGCAACGGATGGATTATTAGATCTTTACTTAAATGTAAGCGATGGTTTAGTTGTATATCCAAAAGTTGTAGAAGCTAACTTATTAAAAGAACTACCATTCATGGCTACAGAAAATATTATGATGGACGCTGTTAAAGCTGGTGGAGACCGCCAAGAATTACACGAATTGATTCGTCAACACTCAATGGCAGCGGGTCGTGTTGTTAAAGAAGAAGGTAAACCAAATGATTTAATTGACCGTATTGCACAAGATCCAAAATTTGGCATGACAAAAGAACAAATTCTTTCCATCATGAAACCAGAAAACTTCGTTGGACGTTCTGTTCAACAAACAGAAGAATTCTTCAAAGACTTCATTGATCCAATTCTAGCTAAAGAAAAAGATGCATTAGGAATGCATGCCGCAATTAACGTATAAAAAATGAGAGCTCAACTTGAGCTCTTCAGATTGTTGACAAAAGCCTATACCTTTTCGTAAGGACATAGGCTTTTTATTGTATATAGGCAATTTTCGAAATGAAATTGTCTTTT
>ENA-OPDW01000854-OPDW01000854.1-human-gut-metagenome-genome-assembly--contig:-NODE-854-length-20829-cov-8.689516_pt1 | contig 20829 bp, 29 predicted proteins | sample MGYA00241264_ERZ501508 | MGnify/ENA primary metagenome ERZ501508 (study PRJEB25962, sample SAMEA2042575) | human gut metagenome | biome: human gut; feature: human-associated habitat; material: faeces...
CATTAAAATTTAAAATTTATCTATTTTATGAGTCCTTTTTCTTGACATAGTACCAGATATTGAAATTAAGAATATGAGTGAAGAACAGCTTCAAAATAAGAATGGTATTTCACTCTATAAAGATGTCATTAATGAATTGAAAAAGAACGTTCAAAAACAAGGACAAGAACTTAATTTATCAATGCGATCTAAAAAGGAATTCTTTAATATTACTATGAATGACAACTATGATTTGGAGATTAAGACCCTATGTTTTAAACACGGGCAATCCATGTTAGATTTTGAATTTTGTGAAGAGTCAGATGGCACAAAGCGTGTTTTTGATTTTTTAGATATTTTGTTAAATAAAAATCAAAATAGTGTTTACGTAATTGATGAAATGGAAAGAAGTTTACATCCCAATCTGTTTAATCGTTTAATAGAACTATTGAATGAGTATCAAAAACAATCTAATATACAAGTTATATTTACTACGCATGAATCTTCTATTATGAAACAAGATCTTTTTAGAAGAGATCAAATATGGTTTATTGAACGAAATAAAGATAATGGTTCTAGAATATATTCGTTGGATACTTTTAATGAAAGATTTGATAAGAAAATTAGCAAAGCATATCTTGAAGGTCGATATGGTGCTATACCACAATTCAAATCATTACATATTAATGAGTTAGAGCAACTCTAATCCAACTCTATAAATAATAAAATGCATACATATTATTAAACAGTTTGGAGGTGAAACTATGCATTTGATGCCAAGTTGGTATCCCTATATAGATTGGGAAAAGTCGGATTTAAAAGTAAAGGTGTTAAAACCGGATACACCTCAAGAAATCAAAGATGAATTTGCAAAATATCAAGAAGAATTGAAGAAACCGGTTCATGGTTTTGTTGATAAATAGTATTTAAAATAATGTGTCTAAGAAATTGAAAGGCGGTATATCTCATGCTCGAAAAGAAGGAATTAACATTTGTGGTATTCATTCTGTATGCTCTAGGGGAACATTGGAATATGACAACGCCTGAAGTGTACGAAATCTTGAATACGACAGGTATATTAGATGATTACATTATTAAATGCTATGAGGTTAAAAAAACAAAGGAATCTGCAAAAACAGATTCCTTAAACCAGGGAAAATCCTTGTCGAAGAATGGAATACCAGTTTCTTTTCTTGTAGAGAAAACGGACTACAATAACGGTCTGCTTTTCTTCATTAATAGTATAAAAGGCAAGGTAATTATTGATTATTACAAAACGAATTTCCCAACTGGCTAAAACTGGATCATCGACAATATGGAACTTTTGAGGAAAATCTGATAATGTTCCTATCTGCTTTGTGACAGCATCTAACAGATTGTCAGCAGCTTGAGGATTTTTGAGTACAAATTCGATGTAATCCACAGCACGCATAATATCATGCTCTGCGGTGGATGTGATATGAAGCTGATAACTCATCGTGTGCGGCGACTCCTGATATCTGCCATAGCTTTAGAGAAAGGTTTGGTATTGCCTGATGTAACATCATCCATTCCTTCCTTAATTTGGCTGTATAGCTCAAAGCGGCTGGTAAGATCTTCGTAGGCTTCAATACTCATAACTGCAAGGTCGCCTTTTCCATTTTTCGTAATAAAAACTGGTTCTGGATAATTATGACAAAATGTAGAAATTTCATTGTAATTGTTCCTTAAATCAGCACTTGATTTGATTTTCGGCATAAAAGCACCTCCTTATTCATAACAAAATTATACACATATTTTGTTATGAACTCAATGGAGTTACTAAAAGTGTTGGCACAATTAAATCTTAGTATGTCAATGAAAATGACCTTTCTTTAAGAAAAGGAAGTGTCAACTTTACAAAATTTAAAATTAATACTGATTGAGCAAACAACGGAATAGTTGAGCTTTGTTGATGAACGGCACATATAACACAAAGCTAAATTAATGAAAACTTCCAATAAAAATAGTGCCTAAGAAACTGAAAGGTGGTCTATCTCATGATTGAAAAAAAGGAATTAACATTTGTGGTATTCGTTCTTCATACTCTTGGCCAACATTGGAATATGACAACGCCTGAAGTGTATGACATATTGAATTCAACTGGAATATTAGATGATTACATTATTAAATGCTACGATGTTTTGCATACGTTAGGAAAAGAATATTTAGTTGAAGATATTACAGAGTTTGTTAGAGAAAAGGGAATAGACGTGTAGTTGTAAAATAAACTGTTTAATCAAAATTGTATCCACCACGAAAATTATAATAAACACTAGTTTCTTCTAATATTCCATATGGATCATCAATAATTTTAAATACATCATTTGGATAGAAGTAGCAACAATAAGAATCATCCATGACTAAAAGAAGTCCGTTTTTATAATAGCTTTGTATTCTTTTCCAAATGTGATTCCACAAATTAAATGATCATATTCATGTGTAATACATTGGACAGTGGCTTCATAATTGTTTAAAAGATTACCTTCATCACTTATAATTTCAAAATCTTCTAAAGGATTAAAATCTGTGATTGTACCATTATTACCTCTTACATGTAGGCTAGTACGTTCACCTTCCCAATATTCAATAAAGTAGGCTTCATACAATTTACCTTTTGTAAATTTACGATTCGATTTTTCGTTGTATCTTACGACAGCTGGTTTATTAAAGTTTATACTTTTCATATCTTTAAATGTATTATAAAGTCGATTGTATTACAATACCAATCAAGTTTATATTTTCAAAGTGTTTATTTTTATGTTAGTTGGTAGAGAGAAACTAAGGCTTGATTTGATTGAGCCATTGACAGAAATCTAGTATACTTGATTGGTAAAATGAGGTGTAAAGGTGAATTTGATTCGTATTATACTTGTGCTTTTAGTGAGCGTTGGAGTTCCATGTACATTCTCCAAAGCAAGAAAACTACAAAGATTTGCTCTTGGCTTAATTACATTGGCACGCTTGATTTAAACGGTACAGTCTGCTTTACAGCACAATTTGGAAGAAACCGCATTAACAGATATGTTGGCAATTCTCTATTATTTTGTAAATATTCGTGCATCTGAGACTACTTTAAGATCAGATTATAATGATATTGAGTAAGATGTTTCTTTTAATGATTGATGGTTTAGCGGATTGATAATATTAGGAACAAAAGCTAAGAGACTTTTGGCAAGGTATGATGTAGGTTATACCTAGATTTTTGGTTTTGAGAATCTGAAAATAAAAAAACCAGCCTCTGCGTACAGAAACTGGGCGTGCGCCTCTTGCGTCACCTTCGTCCTAATTAATATACCATATTTTCTTAATTGCGCAACTCACTATATATTCTTCGAATCAATTGTGTTAATAATATTATTGATAATAAATGTTTGGGGAATTACTTACTAAATGAAAGGGAACCTGTTATGTATGATCAAGAGAAAATTAAAAAGATGAAAAATCATGAACTTGCGATGGAAGCATATTACTATTCAATTAATAATGAGATGATTGGTGGTATTTCTGAAAAAAATGCGATAAAATGCTTTGAACAGATTATCGAGATGTTGGACTCTGATGAAAGACTAAATCTTCCATTCATTACTGTAAATGGAAAATGTTTTGTGGCGACAAAAAAAGGTTAATCAAATGTTCTAAAAACATGTTTGGATACAAATTTAAAGAGTGGAATTGGAGTCAAATCAGGAATGTATTCTACAAAACAACATTAACAGCAGGAACTTTAATACTGAATACAGTGGATGGAGAAGTTAAAATCTCAATCAATCGAGATGGCGCTGAGTTTGCTGGCGAAATATTGAGAAAATTAAAGAGAGAAGCCAAATAGACAAGTTTAGTGATTTCTGAATCTTTATAGTCTTCATGTAGTATAATCAATACTAGAAGTTCTTTGGAATTTCTCTTTAAATCTTTTGGCTTGCGATTAAAGGGTTTTATAGGTCTATTGAAAGATATGTTTTATGCATATCTTTTTTTTATTGACTAAATAGTTAAGTAGGTATATAGTTAAGCTACTTAAATAAATTGGAGGTTCTTATGGAAGTTCAAGATGAAGTACTAGATTTATTGTTTGATCTAACATATAAAGTCACGAATTTTGTTCGAAATAACCGTCATTGTAAAGATGGGCCTAGAATCAAAGATGTGATGTTGTTTAAAACGATTTATAAAGCAGAGAATCATCAGATCACAATGAGTGAACTGGCAAATATTCTCGGTGTATCTCCAGCAACTGTATCGCAGATGATTGCTGGATTTGAAAAGAAGAGTTTGCTTCAAAGGGTGCATTCGAATACGGATCGTAGAACGGTCTATATTCAAATTGTTCCAGAGGCAATCGACATGTTTCAAAAGCGTATGGATTCCCATATGGCTAATGTTTATTCATATTTAGATTATCTTGGGACATCTGACTGTGCGCATTTAAGAGATATTTTAAAAAAGACAGCTCAATATATGGAGGAAAATAAAGAATGACAAAGATTATGAAATATTTAAAGCCATATTGGCTATCCATTGTCCTTGCCCTTGGCTTGTTGTTTGGACAAGCCACATGCGAACTGACAATGCCGGATTATATGCAAAATATTGTCAATACAGGTATTCAAAATGGAGGTATTGAAAGTGGTGTGTATGAACAGGTTCGTGAAAGTACATTCAATTCGTATGTAATGTTCGCAACCGATTCCGAAAAAGATTTAATGACATCTTCTTATAAGCTGGTTACACCAAGTAAGGCAACTAATGAAGAAAAAAAGAGAATTCCAGCTTTGAAAACAGAGAATGTATATCTATTAAAAGATATTAGTGAAGAAAAGGAAGAAAAGCTTTCTTCCACTTTGACTCTACTTCAAATGACAATGGTAGAAGTGAGTAAGGATGCTAAAGAAAGCAATGTACAAATACCACAACTACTGATGATGAATGGTATGGATACATATAGAAAAGCTGCAAAATCCGAGATTTCTAAACTCGGTGATTCGACAGTAACAAGCATGAGCTCACAATTTTTAAAGAAAGAATATAGTGATCTAGGTATGGATATGGAAAAGATCCAACAAGACTATATTATCTATTCAGGACTTAAGATGTTAGGCTATGCCTTAGGCAGTGCTATATGTGCGATATTAGTCGGATTCTTGGCAAGTCGTATTGCGGCAGGCTTCTCTAAAGATTTGCGTGAAGCCGTATTTGAAAAAGTGACGCATTTCTCGAATGAAAATCTAAATACATTTAGCACATCCAGTTTGATTACACGTACCACAAATGATATTCAACAACTACAGATGACGGTGGCAATGTTTTTAAGAATTGTCATGTATGCACCTATTATTGGTGTTGGAGCCATACTACACGTCATTGAGTCTGGAGCGAATATGACTTGGATTCTAGCTTTATGTGTCGTGATTATTTTAAGCGTTGTATTTGCGATCTTTATGATTGTTATGCCAAAATTTAAGATCATGCAGAAAATGATCGATAAGATGAATAGTGTTGTACGAGAATTATTAGATGGAATGTTAGTGATTCGTGCGTTCAACAATGAGCATCTTGAAGAAGCTAAATTTGATAAAGCCAATAAAGACATTACTTCTATTTCTTTATTTACAACACGAGCTATGGCATTTATGATGCCAATCATGATGTTTTTAATGAATGGTACTACACTTATGATTCTATGGTTTGGATCCAAACAAGTGGATGCCGGCATCATTCAAGTTGGTAGTATCATGGCCTTTATGCAGTATGCGATGCAAGTCATTATGGCCTTCTTAATGATCACCATGGTTGCGATTATGCTTCCTCGTGCCAATGTCAGTGCTTTACGTATTCATGAAGTATTAAGTAGTGATATTACAGTAAAAGATAAAGAGAATACGAAAGATTTCTCATCCAATATGCGAGGTGTTGTATCCTTTAAAAACGTATCTTTTAGATATCCAGGTGCCGATGAAGATATTTTAAGCCATATTAGTTTTGAAACAAAACCAGGAGAAACGACTGCCTTTATTGGAAGTACAGGATCTGGTAAGTCGACATTGATCAACTTAGTACCAAGATTCTATGATGTGACAAGTGGATCTATTTGTGTGGATGGTGTTGATATTCGAGATGTCAAACAAGCGGATTTAAGAAGTCGCATTGGCTATGTTCCACAAAAAGGTATGTTACTATCAGGAGATATTGAATCCAACTTATTATATTCAAAGAAAGATGCCAATGCAAAAGACATCGAGTCTGCTTTATCTATTTCTCAAAGTACGGAGTTTGTTTCTAAAAAACCAGAAGGCATCCACTCTGAAATCAGTCAGGGTGGTACAAACGTATCGGGTGGACAAAGACAAAGACTATCGATTGCGCGTGCCATTGTGCGTAAGCCTGAAATCTATATTTTTGATGATAGCTTTAGTGCTTTAGACTTTAAAACGGATGCCAAACTTAGAGAAGCTTTAGCTGCTTCTTGTAAAGAAACGAAGAGTACGGTACTCCTTGTAGCCCAACGTATTTCAAGTATTTTACATGCCGATCAAATCATTGTACTGGATGAAGGGAAAATGGTTGGAAAAGGAACACATGCTGAATTGATGGAATCTTGTGATGTGTATCAACAAATCGCATCGAGCCAGTTGACAAAGGAGGAACTTGCCAATGTCTAATCAGAAACAAAACAATCGTCCAAGAGGTCCAATGGGCCGTGGTATGCGTGGTGGCGGTGAAAAGGCAAAAGATTTCAAAGGTACAATGAAGAAGTTGTTCAATTATATCAAACCTTTTAAATTTACTTTCCTAATTGGAATTGTTTGTGCCATTGTCTCCGTATGTATTATGGTCATTGGACCTAAGATTCAAGGAAATATTATTACAGAAATAGCCGAAGGCTTTATGAATAAAGTACAAGGCAAGGGTGGCATTGATTTTGATGCGATCAAAAAGACGTGTGCCTTATTATTAGCTATCTATGCCATGAGTACGGCCTTCTCATATCTTCAAGGCTGGTTGATGAGTGGTGTATCCAATAAAATGGGATATCAGCTTCGTAAGGAAATGAACCAAAAGATTGATAGGCTTCCACTATCTTACTTTGATAAAAATAGTCATGGAGACATTTTGTCTCGCTTTACTAATGATGTAGATACGCTAGTTCAATCTTTAAACCAATCTTTATCCACGATGGTATCAAGCATTGTACAAATCATTGGCTTTCTAGTGATGATGTTAAGTATATCTTGGAAAATGACATTAATGGCTCTTGTAGTGATTCCACTCAGTATGATTCTAGTGATGGTTGTGGTGAAAAAGAGTCAACGCTACTTTAAGGCGCAACAAAAATCATTAGGTTTAGTCAATGGACATATTGAAGAGATGTATGCAGCACATACAATTGTGAAAGCTTTTAATGGGGAAGAAGATTCTTTAAAATCGTTTAAAGACTATAATAATCAATTGTATACAAGTGCATGGAAATCACAGTTCCTGTCAGGTTTAATGATGCCATTGACAAACTTGATTGGTAATATTGGCTATGTCGGCGTATGTATTCTAGGAGGGTACTTAACGATTCATGGTGAAATTGCGGTGGGTGATATTCAATCGTTTATTACGTATACACGTAACTTTACGCAACCAATCTCACAAATCTCACAATCTATGAATATGTTACAGAGTACGGCAGCTGCTGCAGAGCGTGTCTTTGAATTCTTGGCAAGTGAAGAAGAGGTTGCTGAAGTACAAAATCCAGTTGTATTCGAAGATGTGCAAGGCCAAGTAACTTTTGAGAATGTATGTTTTGGATATGATCCAAGTAAGATTGTCATTAACGATTTTTCGATGTATATCAAGCCAGGCCAAACAACCGCTATTGTAGGGCCTACAGGTGCAGGTAAAACAACGATTGTCAAATTATTGATGCGTTTCTATGAATTAAATGCAGGCGCTATTTATATTGATGGCCATAATATTACGGACTACACAAGAAGTGATTTACGTAATATGGTCGGTATGGTATTACAAGATGCTTGGCTGTTTGAGGGAAGCATTCTAGAAAACCTACGATTTGGTAGACCCAACGCAACCGATGAAGAGGTTATGAAAGCTGCCAAAGCTGCGCATGTCGATCATTTTATTCGTACATTAGATCATGGCTATGATACGGTACTAAATGAAGCTTCTAGTAATATCAGTCAAGGACAACGACAATTATTAACGATTGCCCGTGCCTTCTTGGCAGATCCTAAAATCTTGATTTTAGATGAGGCGACAAGCAGTGTGGATACACGTACAGAAGTCTTGATTCAAAAGGGAATGGATGAGTTAATGAAGGGTCGTACAAGCTTTGTGATTGCGCACCGCCTATCTACGATTCGTGATGCGGATAATATTATCGTGATGGATCATGGTGACATTGTAGAAGTAGGAAGCCATGACGAATTGATGAAACGTAATGGTTTCTATACGAAGTTGTATAATGCACAATTTGAAGAGGCTTAAGCTATGCGTAAGATTATAGTGGATTTGAATGTAGTAAAAGATAACGAATTTTCAATGATGTATGAAATGTTTGGATTAGACGTACAAAATAAATCGTACGAAGATTTTGAAAGAAGACTACTACAGATGTCTATTGAGACCATTATTGAAGTAAAGAATCGAGAACAAAATCTTACATCTTGTGCCAAATGGATCTTTATCTTAGAGGATATTCAACAAAAAAGTGATTGTATGTATTGTATTTGGGGTGAGTAAGACTTGTGGGTATAAATATACAATCTGATTTAAACGCAATTGATAGTCAAGTATGGGGTTTATTATGTTATTAAAACTGAAAAGTTTGAAATTGTGTTTAGGTTTACGTGGTATGATATATATACAATAAAGGCGAGGAACATTTGGTTGACATCGAATGAAGCCTTGGAGCGCTGATGACGCCATCGTCACCCTGGGCCCTTTAAAAAAAGCAATACAGGGACAACGCTCATCCAAAGGAGGCACTTTGTGTGCCTCTTTTGCATATCATAAAGAAAGGTATAATATGTGGGATATAGATTTGTCTTTTTTGCAAGAAAGTGCCCAAATCTTTTTAGACGAATTTGTTTAAAGGAATATAACATCTCACTTTTAGATAAATCGCTTTCTTTTTGAATTAGATTCATATATAATAAAAACGTGTTAAGGAGTGTGAAATTATGAAAGACATTACCGAAACAATGACATTTACTACGGAAGAGATTCGTCGTGAAAATATCAAGATGATTCTTCGTGAAGTAAGTGATGCTTTGGAAGAACGTGGTTATAATTCAGAAAATCAGATTGCTGGTTATTTGATTAGTAACGACCCTGCGTATATTTCTTCTCACAAGAATGCTCGTAACTTGATCCAAAAGATTGAACGTTATGAAATCATTGAAGAACTTGTACGTGCGTATTTAGAGAAATAATGGATCGTATCATTGGTTTAGACCTTGGTTCAAAAACATGTGGTGTATCGATTTGTGATGCGCTTCATATTACGTGTCGAGCTTTAACGACAGTGCGTTTTGAATCGGATGATTATGATGCTTGTTTAGAAGAAGTTTTAAAGCTATTAAAAGAAAATAAAGTCAAAGAAGTAGTTTTAGGCTTGCCAAAGCACATGAATGGAGATATCGGAATTCGTGGTGAAATATCTTGTGAATTTGCCAAGAAATTAGAGTCTTCGGGTATTACAGTTCATCTATGGGATGAGCGACTAACAACGGTTGCGGCCGAAAAAATCTTACTACAGGGGGATGTTTCTAGAAAGAAACGTAAAAAAGTAATTGATCAGATGGCTGCCGTTCAAATTTTACAGAGTTTTTTGGACAGACAAAACGGGGGATTCTAGATCCTCCTTTATTTTTGAAAGGAAAAGTATATTTATGTTAGATTCAAATAGTTTATATGTATATGATGAAGATGGAAATGAAAAAAAGATGACCATCTTATTCACTTTTGACAGTGATGAAACGGGATGCCAATATGTGGTTTTCCAAGATCCAGACAATGATGAGGGCGAAGTATTCGCATCTCGCTATGACGACAAAGGTCAGTTGATTCCTATTGAAAGCGAAGCCGAATGGGAAATGGTAGAAGAAGTAATCAACACGTTTGTTGAGGACGAGGAAAATGCCGACTAGGCGAAAAGTCAATTCTGTAAGAGTTGTCCTATTAGTCGTTGTATTCATTTTAATTATCGCCGGTCTTGGTTCGATTTTTGTCGTAAAGACAGGACTATCAAGTACGGGCAACGGGGATAAGGAAGTAGTGTTTACCATTAAAAACAATGAATCATTTGATTCGGTTTTAGAGAGCTTGAAAAAAGAGAATCTGATCGCAAATGCGAGTGTTGCCAAGCTTTATGCCAAGGCAAGTCACAACACAAACTTTGTGGCAGGTACTTTTGAATTGGATAATGGCATGAGTGTAAAAGATATTTTGTCTACCATTCAAGATAGTACAAAACTAAAGAAAGATGCTCTTGTCTTAAAAATACCGGAAGGCAAATGGGCCAAAGAAATTGCGGCTGAAATATCAAATTTATATGATGGAAAGTATTCTTCAGAAGAAATTTTAAATCAATGGAATGATATTTCTTATATTCAAACGCTCGCAAAGGATTATTCTTTCTTAAATGTAGATGATTTAAATAATGACAATTATAAAGTGAAATTGGAAGGTTATTTATTCCCAGACACATATTTCCTGGAAAAAAATGACTCTCTTGATGATATTACACGCGTTCTGTTAGATCGTTTTGATGTGATGTATAAAGAGAATAAAAAGGCATTTGATAAAAGCGACTTATCCATCCATCAAATTATCAGTTTGGCTAGTGTCGTTCAATTTGAAGCGAGTGAACCTGGTGATATGGCTAAAATTGCCGGTGTTTTCTACAATCGTTTAGATCAAGGCATGAAACTACAATCGAGTGTAACGGTATGTTATGCATTATATGATGATTTCAACGATCCAAAAGATTGTGAAACCAATCCAGAAGTCGATTCACCATACAATACGTATCTACATGAAGGCTTGCCAATTGGACCAATTCTAAATCCGGGGGATGAAGCCATTAAAGCCGTATTAAATCCAAAAAAAACAGATTATCTATTCTTTGCGGCAGATATATACAACAAAGTGGATGGGAAAGTGCATTACACAAAAACGTACGAAGAACATTTAGAAGAATGCGAAAAATTAGGTTTAAATCTGTAACAATGTTTTGCATAATTTAAGGATTATGTTATAATTTTTTGTGCTAAATACAAGGAGTGATACCACATGGCAAATGAAAAATTTTACGTTACCCAAGAAGGTTATAATGATTTAGTCAATGAACATGAAAACCTAGTTCATAAAGTTCGTCAGGAAGTTATCGTTGAGTTGCAGGAAGCTCGTGCGCAAGGTGACTTGTCTGAAAACGCCGACTACGATGCAGCCAGAGAACACCAGGCTCAAGTCGAAGGTCGTATTCGTGAATTAGAGGCAATGATCAAAAATGCTGAAATCATTAGTGAAGCCGATAATGCGGAAGATAAAAAGACAAAGAATGTTGTAAAATTGGGATCTACTGTTAAAATCTTAGATTTATCAGACAACCAAGAAGTAACATTCAATATCGTGGGTACAATTGAAGCGGATCCATTCAATGGTAAGCTTTCAAACACAACACCACTTGCAGAAGTCATCATGGACCACAAAGTTGGAGATGTATGTACTGTAAGACGTGTTGAAGAACCATATGATGTAAAAATTCTTGAAATTAAATAGAAAAACATCAAAAAATTACGTATAAGAGAAGGGTGATATTTATGAAACGAACTCTTCTCTTTTTTTGTCTCTTTATTTTCTTTATCTTTACCTGCTTTAACCGGTATACACCCATTACCTTACAAGAAGCCAAACCCACATTGATGCAAGTGGAAATTAAGGGAGCTATTCAAAATCCGGGTGCTTATACTTTAAAGCGAAACAGTTCCATTTCAAGCTTAATTCAAATGAGCGGAGGCCTATTAGAAAACAGTGATACATCTAGAATCAGTTTTAACTATATCCTAAACGATAAAGATGTGGTGGTGATTCCAGAAAAACAAGATGTAAAACTCATTTCTATTAATAGTGCCACACTTGAAGAACTACAAACACTTCCAGGCATTGGTCCGGCCATTGCCCAAAGAATCATGGAGTATCGCAAAAGTAACACATTTCAATCTTTAGAACAAATCCAAAATGTCAAAGGCATTGGTCCAGCCATGTTTAATAAGATCAAGGATAAGATCTGCCTATGATGTTGATACTTTCACTTGGCTTTTTGGCCTGCCTAATCTTAAAAGAAATACTTTGTATACTTTGTTTCACATTCTTTTTTCTTGTCTATCTATACTATCGGTTTAAAGATAAAAGAATTCGGATTCTATTTATTTTATTTAGCTTATTAAGCTGTATCCTTGTATATCCAAAAGAAGTTCAACAACAGGATACATATAAAATTACAGATATAAAGAAAGGGTACTATATAGGTAAAAATAAAGGTTCTAAAATTCTTATCCAAACAGATTTAGATTTAAGCTTCCAAGATGAAGTTAAAGTCAAACACATAGAATCCATTCATACAGATGATAATTTTACGCTGTTTAGTTTTACTCGATACAATGAAAATAAGAACATCAGGTTTAAGACAAATTCTGTAGAAATCATCCACAAATCAACATCATTCAAGTCTAGACTCTACAACTATTTAAAGTTGAAACCCAATTCTTCCATTGTTTTATCCTTATACTATGGTATACACGATGAAAGTATAGACGAAATCTATACGATGCTTGGATATGGCTATATGAGCGCATACTACATTGTTTTACATGTGTTAAAGCGAAAGTGGGATGAGACAAAGATAAGAAGAATCCTTCTAGTCTTCAGTGTTTTATTTGGCCATTTCTTTGTGTTTACACTTGCATTCACAAGATTTATTTTGTATCAGTTGAGTACTCTATTATTCACATCCAAACCCAATCAAATGGCTTTTACAATCCTTTGTTTTGGCATAATCTATCCAAATCAAGTACTATCTATATCTTTTGTATGTCCGCTTTTATTACAACTCGTATCTTATTTTTGTACCGAACACAAATGGATCGTACAAAAGATGGCCTTACTTGGATTGATGTTTATTTACTTTAAGAAAGTGAATCTTATTTCATTGCTTTTCTTTAACATCTTTAGAAAACTGTATGGTTTGATCTTCTTATTTGGATTTATAGTGCAGGATTTAATAAATCTAAAATTACCAGACCTTACCATTCATTATGCACCTAGAATTTTATTTATAGTTTTATTTATCATCTTCTATATACAATGCTTAAAACACTTTAAATGGAAATATCTATGGATATGTATCGTTCCATTTCTAGAAATTTATTGTAATCCTTTCTTTCAAGTCTATACATTAAATATAGGTCAAGCTGACTGCAGCGTGATTGTAGAACCTTTTCATAAAAGTGTGGTGATGATTGATTGTGGGCAAAATCTATATCGTGATAATGTCGAAAGAATTATTATGCCCTTTCTAGAAAACAAGAACATTCATGCGATTGATACATTGATACTTACACATGATGACTTTGATCATAATGGAGGATATGACAGTTTAAAAGATAAAATTGAAATCAAACAAGTCATAGAAGATTCAAATCAATTGGTTCATGTCGATTATCCATTTTATTTGTTGTTAAGTGAAAGAGAATCTAAGGATACCAATGATTCAAGTCTTATCAGTTATTTTACGTATGATCACTTAACCTATCTATTTATGGGGGATGCGAGTAAACAAATTGAAAAACAATTAATGGCTACATACGATTTAAAAGCCGATGTTATAAAAGTAGGACATCATGGATCGAATACGAGTTCAGACCCAGATTTTCTTGACTCTTTAGATTGTAAGATTGCCTTGATTAGTTGTGGCTATAAGAATAAGTATGGTCATCCAGGTGTTGAAACACTCAAGACATTAGAAAATTTACACATAAATACACTATGTACGAATGATTGTGGAAGCATAGCCATGTATTCTTTATTTCACTTTTCATTTGTTGTCACAAACGATGGAATGTTTGGTATAATATGGACATGATTTATATTTTATACGGAAAAGACAAAAGCATGGTTTCTATGAAGCTAGAGGCTATAAAAAAAAGACATCATATTCAAGAAAACGTAAACATCTATGATGCCCAAGCGGATGAAATATCCAATGTTCTACAAGATTTAGATGCCTATTCGATCTTTGATGATGACAAGATGATCATTGTCAATAATTGCACCTTTTTATCGAGTAAGAATACGACAAACTATGAAGTGGATCCTTTTCTAGTAAGAAAAGATACAGACATGATTCTTGTGCTTGTATGTCCAAGCGATAAACTGGATACAAGAAAGAAAAAGGTGAAAGAAATCAGTGGGTGTGCAACATTGTATTCTTGTTTAGCACTTGATGAAAAGTCACAAAAGTTTTATGTGCAAGATAAACTGAAGGAATATGGAGTCAAGGTCGATTTTAAAACGTTAGATTGGATGACATCTAGAATGGGACTCGATCCCATGTGCATCCAGAATGAAATTGAAAAGATTTCCATCTATTCAAAACATCCAACGTTTGAAGATGTACAAAACCTATTAGTTGTAGAACCTATGAATGACATCTTTAAAATGGTCGATGCCTTCTTTAGTCAAAATGGGATTTTATTATTAGCTTACTACCGTAACTTTAGAAAGCTGAATATGCAGCCAGTAGCTATCGTTGCGCTTTTGGCAAGTCAAATTCGTTTTCTATTTCAAGTACGCGTATTAATGGATGAAGGAAAGGCACAGGCAACCATTGCCCAAGAGTTAAAGGCCAATCCGTATCGCGTGAAATTAAATATGCAAAAGGCCATGCGCTTTTCAAGTGAAGCCTTACTTTACAATCTATCTTTACTAGCGGATTTTGATCAACAAATGAAAATGGGTAAGATTGATAAGGATGATGGCTTTGAATACTTCTGTCTAAACTTAATGATGAACAAGGAATAGCCTTGTTCGTTTTTGGCTTCATTGAAGTATCTTTTTTATGTCTCAAATTATTTGTCTAATGCTTTGATTAATTCTTCCATGGTTGAACAGAAAAAACTCTTTGATTGAATTTCAACTAAAAATTGGTAAAATCCTACTGAAGGTAGCAATACCTTTAGATGTGGTAAGCATCAATAAAAGTTGTGGTCGGATAAGAGACGGTAAACGCTCATGTCTAATCATTGTCGACAACCGACAGAAAAACTTACCAGATTTGATTTTTTAGGAATACTTATGAAAAGGTGGAATCTTCAATTAGTAAGACTCCACCTTTTTATATTTGACAAATAAAAAAGCTCCTATGAATAAGAATGGCCAATCTAAATGTATTTGGATTAGTATTTAGCACTTATCATTGAAATAAGTCGGAATGTGTACCTACGAGTTGTAAATTCTAGGATATATTTCATATATCTAATGCCGCTTTTAGCTCATCAATGCTGGAATATTTCGGCGTTGTTGAATCAGACATAATTCTTCTTTCTTCCTCGATGGCTTCGATTGTAGTTTGGTTTGGTTCATGATTTTTATCGATAATAAAAAAAGAAGTCATATGACTTCTTAATCCTTCATTACGCGATTTCGTTAATAGCTTTAGCTAAACGTGCTTTCTGACGGCTAGCGTAGTTTTTGTGGTGAATACCTTTAGCTACGGCTTTGTCCAATTTTGAACTGCAGTCGTTGTAAGCTGCTACAGCAGCTTCTTTATCTTTAGCATCAACAGCTGCTAATACAGCTTTAATACTTGATTTCAATGCTGATTTTTTAGATACGACTAATTTGTGAGCCTTGTTATTTGTTCTAACACGTTTCTTTTGAGATTTAATCTGTGGCATGAAGTGCACCTCCTGACATAAATTGCAAATGGATTATAGCAAAATTTCTGATTTATTGCAACACAACTTCAAAAAAATACGCTATAATACTCTAGTATTGGAGTGATATTATGGAAAATAGACGCATTATTTTTATGGGAACACCCAAAATTGCTAGTGTCGTATTAAAAACAATGTTAGAAAACGATATACATGTAGGCTTAGTGGTTACACAGCCGGATAAGAAAAAGGGTAGAAAACAACAGCTTGTCTATTCGGAAGTCAAAGAAGTGGCTTTAGAATATGACATTCCTGTATTTCAGCCTGTTAAAATTAAGTCAGACTATCAAACGATTCTTGATTTTGCCCCTGATTTAATTGTGACATGTGCTTATGGACAAATTGTACCTAAGGAAGTCTTGGATCTTCCTGTGTATGGTTGTGTGAACCTTCATGGTTCTTTGCTTCCTAAATATAGAGGGGGAGCCCCAATCCAAAGAGCCATTTGGAATGGTGATAAAGTAAGTGGAATGTCCTTAATGAAAATGGCACCTAAAATGGATGCAGGACCGGTTTTAGCCCAAAAAGAAATTGAAATATTGCCTGAAGACAATTCTACATCTTTATTTGAAAAGATGGGTATTTGTGCAAGTGAATTATTACTGGAACATTTTGAAGAGATTTGTTCTGGCAAGGCTGTCTATGTAGAGCAGGATGAAAGTCAGGTTGTATTCTCGCCTATTTTATCTAAAGAAGAAGAGCATATTGATTTAAATCAGGATGATGAACACATTTTGAATCAAATTCGTGCTTTCTCAGATGCACCAGGTGCTTATGTATTGTTGAATGGAAAGAAATTTAAGATTTTAAAGGCAAGTTATTTAGATGAACAGAATGAGTTTGGACGTCTTATCAAGATTGGCAAGAACAAACTTGGCATTGGCCTTCATTTGGGTACACTTGTGATTGAAACTTGTCAAATGGAAGGAAAGCCAGTCATGGATTGTGCAAGCTTCTTTAATGGACAGGGTCGTAACTTAGTAGGAAATATTGTAGAGTAGGGGAAAATCTATGGATCAAAAGAATGTTCGAAATTTTTGTATCATTGCACATATTGACCACGGAAAAAGTACGTTAGCCGATCGTATCTTGGAACTTACAGATACGGTTGAAAAGCGTGAAATGAAAGATCAGATTCTAGATTCAATGGATCTAGAAAGAGAGCGTGGTATCACCATTAAATTAAACGCCGTACAGCTTGTATATCATGCCAAAGATGGACAAGACTACTTGTTCCATCTTATTGATACACCAGGCCATGTCGACTTTACATATGAAGTGTCTCGCTCTTTAGCGGCTTGTGATGGAGCCATTCTAGTCGTGGATGCAGCCCAAGGTGTACAGGCACAGACTTTAGCCAATGTATATTTGGCATTAGAAAACGACTTGGAAATCTTGCCTGTATTAAATAAGGTGGATCTTCCTAGTGCCCAACCAGAAGTGGTAAAAAAAGAAATTGAAGATTTAATTGGATTGGATTGTAGTGAAGCGGTTGAAATCAGTGCTAAATCGGGATTGAATGTCGATAAAGTGCTAGAAGAAATCGTGCATAAACTACCAAGTCCAAAAGGGGATAAAGAAGCACCAACACAAGCTTTAGTTTTTGACTCTTTCTATGATTCCTATCGTGGAATTATTGCGTTTGTATCGGTAAAGAATGGAACAATCAAACCAAAAGATAAGATTCGCTTTATGGCAACAGGCGCTGAATATGAAGTCACAGAAGTTGGCGTTCGTACACCAAAAGAAGTGGTGGAAGACCAATTGAACTGTGGAGATGTAGGATGGGTCAGTGCAGCCATTAAAAACATTGAAGATGTTCGTGTCGGTGATACGATTACAGTTGCATCCAATCCTGCAAGTGAACCACTATCTGGATATCGTGAAATGCATCCGATGGTCTATTGTGGTTTGTATCCTGTAGACAATGCGCGTTATGACGACTTAAAAGAAGCATTGTCCAAATTAAAATTAAACGATGCGGCTCTACACTATGAACCGGAAACGTCGCAAGCTTTAGGGTTTGGATTCCGATGTGGATTCTTAGGCTTATTACATATGGATGTAGTTGAAGAGCGTTTAGAGCGCGAATACAATCTTAGTTTGATCGCAACAAGTCCTTCCGTAATTTATCATGTCTATAAAACAGATGGTACTATGGAAGAAATCGATAACCCGTCGGCTTTACCAGAACCTCAAAAAGTGGATCATATTGAGGAACCATATGTGAAGTGTGACATTATGGTGCCAAAAGAATTTGTGGGTCCGATGATGGATCTTTGTCAGAAAAAACGAGGCGAATATGTAGACCTTCAAGTTTTAGATGATGTTCGTATGATGATGATTTACCAAATGCCATTAAGTGAAATTATTTATGATTTCTTTGACAAGATGAAATCTTGTACAAAAGGATATGCTAGTTTTGACTATGAATTTAGTGGATACCGTACAAGTAGTCTAGTGAAGATGGATATTTTATTAAATGGACAGATCGTCGATGCCCTATCTACCATTGTGTTTAGAGATTTTGCGTACAACCGCGGTAATGCGATGGCCGTAAAATTGAAAGACTTGATTCCTAAGCAGCAATTTGAAATTCCTGTGCAGGCAGCTATTGGTGGAAAGATCATTGCACGTACAAACATTAAGGCATTGCGTAAAAACGTATTGGCAAAATGTTATGGTGGAGATATCTCACGTAAAAAGAAATTGTTAGAGAAACAAAAAGAAGGAAAGAAACGTATGAAGATGGTTGGATCGGTAGAGATTCCTCAAGAAGCCTTCATGGCCGTTTTAAGTATGGATGACGACTAATGGTACCATCAGCCTATGTACATATTCCGTTCTGTGATTCGATATGTGCGTATTGTGATTTTGTCCGTATTCAAAAAAATGAACAATTCTTTTCACTTTGGAAAGAAAAGTTAATACAAGAAATTCAAGAGTATAAGATTTCAAATCTTCATACTCTTTATTTTGGTGGGGGCACACCAAGTGTATTGAGTTTGGATGATTTTGCATCGATAAGAAATTGTTTTCCAAAAGATATTGATGAATTTACCGTAGAATGCAATCCTGAATCCTTAGATGAAGAAAAACTATCATCTTATGCTTCTTTGGGAGTCAACCGTATTAGTTTGGGTGTACAAAGCTTTAATGATGATCTATTAAAAGTCTGTCGAAGAAGACATACATCCAATCAGGCTAAGAATGTGATTCGATGGATTCAAGAAAGTGGGATTCATAATTTCTCCATTGATTTAATTTTTGGACTTCCCAATCAAACAATGGAAGATGTGAAAAGAGATATTTCCACATTTTTAAGTTTAGATATACCACACTTATCCATCTATTCTTTACAGATTGAAGAAAATTCAATATTTGGAAAGACAGGCGTTGAACCCATCGATAGTGATTTAGAAGCAGATATGTTTGAATATATTACGAAAACACTTGAAGCAGCCGGATATATTCATTATGAAATTTCTAGCTTTTGTAAGCCAGGCTATTATTCCAAACACAATTTAGCGTATTGGCAAGATAAAGACTTCTATGGCTTTGGCTGTGGTGCAAGTGGAAGACTTGATGGCATTCGTTATGATAATACGACAAGTTTAAAGAAGTATTGTTCTTTGGGTCCTTGTTCTACATATATTCCTGAACCACTATCTGAACGAGGTATGGATGCGATCATGATGGCATTGCGTACAAAGTTTGGATTGAATATAAGAGAATGGAATTTGAAATATCAGAATGATTTTAAAAATCATTATGCAACTGTATTAGATACGTATCGTGAGTATTTTTGTTTCGAAGGGGAATGTATCTATTTAAATGATGCTGGACTTGAAATATTAAATACGATTCTAGTTGATTTTATGATGATAGAATGATATCATTTAATAGCTTTTGTACTGAGAGTCTGGAAACTTCCAACCTTTCGCTCGGTAGAAAAGGACTAATATACATGGAGGAAGAAAAAATGTTATTAAAATCTGAAAAACAAGCAATTATGCAAGAGTATGCAGTACACGAAGGTGACACAGGTTCTCCTGAAGTTCAAATCGCTGTATTGACTGAAGAAATCAACCGTTTAACTGAACACTTCAAAGAACACAAACACGATTACCACTCACAACGTGGATTGATGAAAAAAGTTGGTCGTCGTAAAAAATTATTAGCTTACTTGAAGGGTAAAGATTTAGACCGTTACAAAGCATTGATCGCTAAATTAGGTTTAAGAAAGTAATCGAAAAGATTACTTTTTTTTACCTTCATAAGAGGTGGTTTTAGATGCATATTGAAAAATTAAATACAATTCAACATAATCATTCTTTGGTTGCGATTAAAGATACTTTTAGTGTTGATTCAAAAAGATATTTGACATACTATGATGAAAAATGGGAATGTAAATTATTTTTGAATTTCAAAACTATTGAAGAAGATAACGAAAATAATTTGATTGAAAATTTATCCTCAAATTTATCTATTAATAGAAGTTCAATTCGTTGTGAAATCAAGGGAAATCAAGTAGATGAAAAGTATTCAGTAAGTCATAAAGAGATGAGGACGTATAATCATCGATTGTATGAAGTATCCTATTTCTAATTTCCCTGAAATCATGCGAAATGATAATTTTATGTTGAATGGAAAACATTATTATTGGATGAGTATTGATGATATGCGAAAAGATAAGGAAATCATCAAGAAGAATTTAGAAATTGTTGAGTTTGTACATAGTCATATAAAGTAAGCTTGTAAACTGTGTTTTACCCTTAACTTTGTAAAAAATGTATAACTACAATTGAATTTTTAAATGAATAGTTGA
>ENA-OPDW01000857-OPDW01000857.1-human-gut-metagenome-genome-assembly--contig:-NODE-857-length-20748-cov-12.450539_pt1 | contig 20748 bp, 21 predicted proteins | sample MGYA00241264_ERZ501508 | MGnify/ENA primary metagenome ERZ501508 (study PRJEB25962, sample SAMEA2042575) | human gut metagenome | biome: human gut; feature: human-associated habitat; material: faeces...
AGGAGAAGTATATTGTAGTCGACCAGTTAGATGGGTCAATTACAATATACCAGGAAAAATAGGATTGATTTCAGGGGTCATTATCTTGCATATTTTATTTCTTTGAATAAAGAATGGTTGAATGATTATTTAAAATTATTGTGTGAAAATGATTCTGATTTTAATGATTCAATAATTTATCAAGCTATGTCTTTATGGAAGATGGATCGATTTATTGAAATATTTGATGATATTTTTTATAATCTATTGAAAAATAAGCATCTATTCGTGTTTATAAATTTCGTGAAAAAAAGAGATGATGTTTTGGTAAAACAAAATCAATTCCTATGGCTTGAACATATTATTGTGGAAAATGCCTTTTCTGATTCTATTTATTTGATTTTTTGACTTTATTAGTACTTTAGATGAAGAAGTAAAAATGTTAGCTATAAAAACATTTTTATCTAAGAATAAAGATTTTGATATATTCAAAAAACTTTCAATATCATCTCATTCTTGGTTTTCTGTAGGAAGCTTAGTTCTGGTCTTTCAGAAAGAAATAGATTTTTATGAGTCTTTGATACCAATATTATCTGGGATTGATTTTCTAGAACATAAAAAGTTAATAAAGGAAAGGATTGAGCGTCTAAAAATTAGTGTTGAAAGAGAAAAAATAGAACAAATAACGAGTGTGTTTTAGATTGGATTTTGTATCATTGACAGATTTTTTATAAACATTAACAATTGTTTACATATAAAATAAATTTAATTATAAAAAAAGGTTCATTTTATGGTATAGTTATAATTGTTTTGACTCATGGTTGTTTTAATCATGCTTAAAATAAAAAGTAGGAGGATAAGGGTTTATGGCTTATAAGAGAATGTCTCATAATGATGCTTATATGAATGTGGCTAATGTAGAAGATGATGAAGATGTTATTGATCTTCTTGAATTGGTTCGTGCTATTTTAAAACATATTAAATTAATTATTTTTCTTTGTGTTATATTGGGTGCTGCTGGATTTTTTGGAACAAAGTTTTTGATTGCTCCTAAATATACGGCTTCAACATCAATTTTTTTAACTCCACAGATTAATGATAGTGGTTCTTTGGATTATAATTCAACGATGGCCAATAGTAAATTGGTTACCAATGTAGTAAACTTAATGACGCAAAATAATATCATGTCTGAAGTGGCTAAGGATGTAGGGCTAGAAAATGCTTCTAGCGTAAAAAATTGTATCACTGTGTCGAATGAATCGGATACAGAAATTGTTACAGTTACTGCAACGACAGAGGATCCTAAGTTATCTAAGGATATCGCAAATGGAACTGTAGATACTTTTATTAAGACAATGCAGAAGAACTTAAATGTTCGTAATATTGAAATTGTAGATAAGGCTAAATTGTCTTATGTACCAAGTGGTCCTAATGCGAAGAAGAATGGTGTACTTGCTGCTGCAGTTGGATTTGTACTTGGTGCAGGATATGCCATATTAAGATATTTATTAGATAATCGTTTGCGTAACAAAGAAGAGGCAGAAAAGTATTTGGGTATTCCTGTTTTTGTTGAATTCCCTGAAGTATAATGACAAAGTTTATAGATATTCACTCGCACATTGCTTGGGGTATTGATGATGGTATGCCATCTATTGAGGATGCTCAAAGTACGTTAGAATTAGCTCGTATTGATGGTATTGTAGGTATTTGCAGTACACCACACATTATTCCAGGTCAACTTGATCGTTCTATATATGATGAGATTGTATCTCGTCAATTAGAATTAAAAGAAATGAGTTCTATACCGATTTATTTTGGTGGGGAAGTCATGATGAATAGTGAGTTTATTGATGGGTTGGATTTTGGTTTATATCCAAGTTTGAATGGTTCTCGATATATGCTTGTGGAATATAATGTTCTTCGTGATATTCATTCAATTGATTATAGAGATGATTGTTTGTATGAGTTAAAGGTTCGTGGTTTTATTCCTGTTATAGCGCATATTGAACGTTATTTTCATTCAGGACTTGATTATTCGATTATTGATAATTGGATAGATATGGGTTGTGTTCTACAAATCAATCGAACTTCTATTTTGGGTATGCATGGTAAGCAGATTCAATCAAATGCATTATCCTTATTGGATAATGGTTATTGTGATGTGATTGCGACAGATACGCATAGGGCTAGTGGAAATCGAATTTCTAAGTTGAGTGATGTGTATTCAGTTGTAAGTAAGCGTATTGGGAAGGAAAATGCTTCCGTTTTGATGTATGAGAATCCTAAGCGTATATTGAGTGATATGGATATATTAAATATTGAGGTTGTAAAGAAAAAGAAGCATTTTAGTTTCTTTAGGAGATAGAAATGGCAAAGAAAAAGAGAAATCAGTTTGATTTAGATGAGACTTATCGTGGGTTGCGTACAAATATTGAGTTTAGTCAAATGGATGAGGAAATCCAAGTAATCAGTGTGGCAAGTACAATTCCAAATGAAGGAAAGAGTTCAGTAGCTTGTAACTTGGCTCGTATTATGGCAGCTAAATATAAAAATGTATTATTGATTGATTGTGACTTGAGAAATCCTTCGGTTCATAAGATGTGTAAAATTTCGAATCAATCTGGTCTTACAAATATTATTGCACAATTTCAAGATGGTTTAAGCATTCATTCTTATGATGGTGTACAAGAAATTCAATTTGAAGGTGGTCAGACACTGACTGTTATAACATCAGGTCACAAAGTACCAAATCCTAGTGAAGTATTAGGTTCTAAAAGAATGGGACGCTTTTTAGAACAAGCTCGTAAAGAATTTGGATATATTATTATAGACTCACCTCCTGTATTATTAGCTTCGGATACTATCCCATTATGTAACTTGAGTGATGGAGCTCTTTATGTAGTAGATGCTAAGAATGCAGATAAACGTAAGGTAAAGGCTGCTATCAATGACTTAAAACGTAATGGTGGTCATGTGATTGGAGTTGTATTAAACAAAGTGGATATGAGTGATGAGAAGCGTTATGGTTATGGCTATGGCTATGGTTATGGAGGAGACGATGATGGTAAAAAGAAATAGTTTAATATTCCTTACAGCTTTTGGTCTACTTCTAACGGGTTGTAGTAAATCTGGCTTAGAAATCACGAAAGATGATATTCTAGAAGTAGCTAGAGATGATGCGAATGCCACTAAAAAAGAATGTGAAAATGTATCAATCAAAGAACAAAAAAGTTCTTATATTGTTTCATTTACTACAAATGGTGGATTTTATGAGTATAAGATTGGTAAAGATGGTATTATACAAGAAAGAAATTATAAAAGAAGTAGTAGTGAAGAAAAAGAAGAAGTTTCTAGTACTGAGTCTGTAGAGGAAAAGAAGGAAGAAACTAAAAAAACTGAAAAAGGAGATAAATCAAAAACCTCATTTGATGAAAATCAACAAGCAGCTATTGATGCATCATTGGCTAATGCAGGACTTGGACAAGAAGATGTAACAGATATTGGTTGTACTTTAGATGAGGCAACACAACAATATACAGTTACGTTTACATTCCAGGATATCAAAAATACTTGTATGGTGGATGCGGCTACATTTACTGTATTGTCATCAGTACAGGCATAATATACAGATTAAACAAAAAGAATCGTTGTTCTTTTTGTTTTTTTTTAGTAGAATAAATTGAGTTATAGTGAAAGGGTTATATTATGTCTAGAATTGGAACTTTAAAAATTACGATTGAATTTGTTTTTTTTATGTTTGTTATACAATTTTCTGGATACGATTTAGAAACGTGTTGGAAATTATGTATATTATATTTTTTAATGCAATTATTGATTGGAAGATATCAAGGAAGAGTTTTATTAATGTATGATGAAATTCGTTTGATTATATTGAGTCATATTGGTTTTTTTATTGGAAGTTTTCTTGTTTTTCCAATTAGTACTTGGACTTTAAAGAAATTCTTTGGATTTGTTTTATTAACTTGTGTTTTATTTGTATTTGCAGGATGTAACTCTAGATATTCTCATAAAATATTTAGAAAATGGTTCAAACATAATACTTTAATTGTTGGTATCGGTCATACAGCTGAGCAATTAGAATATGTATGTAGAGGTAATGGATATTCATTGTTAGATGTGATCGGCTTTGTGAATTGTAATAAATCAAATCGAGTTAAGTATGTTCAGCAGCAACAAATAGTAGATATAAATAACACATACGATTTAGATTCAATTTGTTCTGTAATCAAGGAAAAAGATATTAATACTGTATTAATTGCAATTCCTGAATTGGATAGTGAAGATTTAAATGCGATATTTGAAATATTTAAGAATAAAGTAGCAGTAATTAAATATTTACCACAAGTTAATGGCTTAGTAACTTTTGATACAAATGTAGAAGATTTTGATGGTATTTTAATGATTTCTAATTCTCGTGGATTAGAACATTTCTTGTCTTATGCGTTGAAACGTATCTTAGATATTTGTGCAGGACTATGTGGTTTATTATTATTAATACCATTAACAATCTTTGTTTTTATTAAAAACCGTAAAGAAGGAGATAAAGGTCCAATTTTCTTTACGCAGAATCGTATTGGGAAAAATGGAAAAGAATTTAAAATGTATAAGTATCGTACCATGGTAATTGGTGCTGATAAGATTCTAGAAGAATTAATGGAAAAGGATCCTGCTATTCGAGAAGAATATACAAAGAATAAAAAATTAGTGAATGATCCACGTATCACAAGTGCAGGAAAATTCTTGCGTGAAAAGAGTTTGGATGAGTTTCCACAATTTATTAATGTTTTATTAGGTCAAATGTCTTTAATTGGTCCACGTCCATATTTGCCTAGAGAAAAAGAGGATATGGGAGATTATTATTATGATGTTATCGCATGTAAGCCTGGTATTACTGGAATGTGGCAAAGTCATGGAAGAAGTGAGATAGATTTTGATCACCGTTTATTATTAGATGAATATTATTATCGTAACTGGTCATTCTGGTTGGATATTACTTTATTATTTAAAACAGTGAAACAAGTTCTTTATGGCGAGGGTGCCATGTAATTCAAAACTTGAGAGCTTTTTGTATTTGTAGTATTATATTTATCGTATAGGAGATTTTTATTATGAAAAAAAATAAAAAACAAAATAATATAGGAAGAGTATTTGGGGTTATTTTTTCAATTGTAATGATTGCTGCAACAATGTATTTGTTGTTTAACATTATTAAATTGAATGTATTGCCTACAAAACTATTATTCTTAATTACAATTGTATTTGTATTATTAGATTTAATTTTTATCTTATTGTTGTGCTTCGCAACAAAGGGTGTTGTATCTAAAATTATTTGTATTATTTTTGCCTTAGCTATTTCTTTGGGATCTTGTTTAGGCGGATATTATATGTCAAAGACTGGTGGGCTACTTTCAAGTATGACAAATGTTGCTAAACATTCTAAAAATACAGTGAGTGTTGTAGTTAAAGAATCCAGTGAAATGAAAAAGAAAACGGATCTTACTGGTCATAGTGTAGGTACTTTGGCTAACATTAATACAACGGGTTCTAAAAAGATTTTAAGAGAATTGACTAATTCTGGAATACAAATGGAACAAAAAGAATTTGGTAGTATGACTGAAATGCTTGAATCATTCTATAATGGTGAAGTAGATTCTATTGTTATTAGTGAGTCTAGTCGTAGTCAGATTACGGATATGGAAGCTTACGCAAACTTTGATAGTAATACTCGAGTTGTTTACCAAACTTCTTATAAAGTAGAAAATACAGATAAAGCGAAAGCTGTTAGTAATATTACGAATACGCCATTCAATGTATTGATTTCAGGATCAGATACTCGTGGTGGATTTGACGAAAATGGGCGTAGTGATGTTATTATGGTCGCTACTGTAAATCCTAAAACTGGAACAATTTTATTAACATCTGTTCCACGTGACTTCTATGTAACGACTGCTTGTGATGCTGGTGATGGATGTCAACAAGGTGCATTAGATAAGATTACGCATACGGGTATTCATGGTACTAACACAACTAAGCGTACAGTTGAACAATTATTAGGTATTGAAATTAACTATACATTTAAAGTAGGTTTCGATACAGTAACAGATATTGTTGACGCTGTTGGTGGTATTGATGTAAATGTTGAACCAGGTTATGAATGCAGTAACTTCTTGCATGCTCCAGGATTAAGTGTACACGCGGGTATTAACCACTTAAATGGTGAACAAGCATTAGGATATGCTCGAGAACGTTATGCATATAGTGAAGGGGATCGTCAGCGTACGAAGAACCAACAACAAGTACTAATGGGAATTGTTGATAAGATTACAAGTCCAGCAGTTGTAACTAACTATGCATCTATTATGGATAGTATGTCAGACACATTCTCAACTACAATGTCAAGTCAAGAAATCTCTGATTTAATTAAATATCAGTTAAATAGCAATCCAAAATGGAAAATGGAACAATATATGGTTAATGGTACTGGAGATACATTAATGTGTGCTGAGCTTGGTAATGCGGCTTATGTAATGGTACCAGATCAAAGTACAGTAACAACGGCTAAGAATAAAATTAATGCTGTTCTTGCTGGTAAATCAGCGGATGATGTAGAGTAAGGATATATTCCTTGCTCTTTTTTTGTTTTGTAGGTGTATAATTTCATTGTGAGGTGTTGTTTATTATGGAAACTACAGATTATATACAAAATAGAATTCATACGAATGTTCGTAAGTTTGAAGAACTAAGCAAGAAGTATCATAGATGTCATATAGGATTGCTTATTTCTACTTTTAGTTGTTTTACTTGTGTTCTTATCCTGAATGTTATTTATTTGATTGTTCCAGTAATATGGTTGATTCTTTCTGCCTGTGTGTTAGTGTTGGCAGGACTATTTTTATTATTCTTTGATGTATTAAATGATTATTCATCTAAGTCATTGGAATATAAATATAAAGCTAATTTATTGAACTATGAAAAGAACTTATATGAAGCAAAACAGGGTGGATTTAAAGGCTTTGCATTTCGTTGTGAAAGGTTCATGTAATCTCGCACTCTTTGTGTGAATTTGCCAACTCATGGTCATTTATTATATAATATATAATTGTGAGCTACAAAAGAGTTTATAGGAGATTTTGTTATGTCTAAAAAGGATGTAAAACTTTCGCAAAATGTGAAAAAGAAAAAAAAGAAAAATAAGCGTCCTATCAGCAAGTTTTTAACTGTATTTATGTTTATTGCGTTGGGTGCATTTATTTTTCAAATGATCCGTTTGGATTTGTTACCTTTTAAATTAATAATATTAGTTTCATTAGTGTTTATACTATTAGCTCTAATTCTGACTATTTTAATGAGGTTTAAGGCAAAGAAGTTCTTTAGTCGTTTTATATTGGGGATTATTTCTTTATGTATGTGCATTGGACTTGCGTATGGAAATTATTTCTTATTTAAGACAAAGGATACGTTTGATGTCGTAACAAGTCTTGCGGATAGTAAGGCAACAACTACTTCGATTGTTGTTAAGAAAGCTTCTTTAATCAAGAACGAGAATAATTTGAAGAAAAAGACAATTGGTACAATGTTGAGTGTGGATAAGGAAGCGACTCAGCATATGTTGGATTCTTTAGATAAGAAGAAGATATCTTATAAGACAAAGGATTATGATTCATTAGATGATTTAATGACGGCTTTCTATGATGACAAAGTAGATGCGATTTGTTTGAATGAAAAGTATCGTGATATTTTACATGAGAGTGAGGCGTATTTTAGTTTTCAAACGGATTCGAAAACAATTTACCAAAATGTAGAATATACAAAAGTAGACAAGACAGATAACCCGAGTGATCCAGTTAAAAATATTACTAAAGATGCGTTTACTATTTTAGTGAGTGGCAATGATTCTTATGGATCTTTACAGGATAGTAATACGCGTAGTGATGCGAATATGTTGTTGACGGTGAATCCTAAAACAGGTCGTATTTTAATGACGAGTATTCCTCGAGATTATTATGTAGACTTGGTATGTGATGAAACAGGGGATAATGCTTGTCCTGAAGGTAGTAAAGATAAATTAACGCATTCTGGTTTAATGGGTGTGAAGTGTACAGAAAGAACGATTGAAAAAGCATTGGGTATAAAAATCAATTATAATATTCGTATTAACTTCTCTAGTGTAGTAAACTTAGTGGATGCACTAGATGGAATTGATTTGGATATTCAAAAGGGTGAAGAAGTTGATATTCTATATGCGAATGGACAACCTGGTTTAAGTGTTGGCCAACATCATGTGGATGGTGAAACAGCTTTAGCCTTTGCACGTGAAAGACATGCCTATTTAGATGGTGACAATCAGCGTGTGCGTAACCAACAAAAAGTATTTAAAGCTATTTTCAAACGTATAGCTTCTAAGATGATTACGAACTATGGTAAGTTTATGGATGCATTGGCTGTAGCTTTTGATACAAATTTATCGAATGATGAAATCAGTGATTTTATCAAGTATGAATTGAATAATATGCCAGATTGGAAATTTGAATCATATTCACTTGTAGGTGATTCAGATTCTAGGTTCTGTTATGCTTCTTCAGGTTATGCTTCAGTCATTGTTCAAAATGAAGAAATGAATGAAATCGCAAGAAGGAAGATTCAAGCTATCTTGGATGGTAAAAAGGCATCTTCTGTAAAAGATACTTCTGGTTTTTCTCAAAAACCGAGTGAAGATAATTCAGTAGGTAATGCTCAAGAGTTTGCTGAGATGAATAACAATAGTGAAGAAACAGATGAAGATTATTATACGTATGAGGAACCTTCTTATGAGGAAAATGATGAATATTACTATCAGCCAGAAGAACCTGCAGAATACGATTATTCTGAGGATTATGCAGGATAGGAAACCATAGCCATTTCGTAATGAGATGGCTTTTTTACTTTTTATATATTTTAAGTTATAATAAAGAAATGTAAAAGAGGTTTTTAACTTATGAATAGTTTATATAAATCAAATATTTATCAAAAATATAGAGGAATTCTAATATCACTCATCGATGTTTGTATTGTATTATTCTCTTATTTAGTGGCATACATGATCCAAAATAATTTCTTTATTAATGAAAAGACAATCGCATTGACAAAGATGGTGAGTCTTGGATTAATATTCATGTTGCTTTTACATTTTATTGTTTTACGATTGTTTAAAACACAAATGTCATTATGGACATATACGGGGCCAAATGAAATTATTCGAACATTTCTAAGTTGCTTTGTCTGTTTTCTAATCATGTCTTATTTTGTATTAAAAGTAGACCTATTTAGTATTGAATTAATCGCACTAGCTGAATTATTATGCTTTATATTCCTTTTAGGAGCACGAATGCTATATAGAATGGCAAGACGCTATATAGTCGATGTGGATAGAGTGGATAATTGTTTGATTGTGGGAGCTGGTAATGGTGGATATTTATTGATGAATGAAATTTATCATAATATGGCTTATCCATACAATGTGATTGGATTCTTGGATGACTTTAAGAAAAAGGGGACTATGCTAAGTGGTAAACCAGTACTTGGAACAATTTCTGAAGTAAAGCGTATTTGTCAAGAGAACAATGTTCATTGTATCTTTATTACCATTTCTTCAGTGAGTGACGAAAGAAAACAAGAAATTTTAGATTTATGTACATCCACTTCAATACCAACAAAGATTATGCGTATTTTTGTTGGAAATGATGAAAGTAATCATATTTCATTTGAAGATATTGATATCAAGGATTTATTAAACCGTCCTAGCATTGACTTAAAAGTCGATCAGATTGGTTCTTATCTTACGAATAAAGTGGTTTGTGTTACCGGAGCCGGTGGATCTATTGGTTCCGAATTGTGTCGTCAAATTATACATTTCAATCCTTCTAAATTGATTATGGTGGATATTAATGAAAATGCACTATATATGCTTAAACAAGAATTCTTAGTTATGAAACGAAAGAAACAAATGAATAATTCTATTCAACTAGAATCTTTGATTGTTTCCATTCGTGAACGAGAAGAAATCTATAAGCTAATGAGAAACTATAAGCCGGATGTAGTTTATCATGCGGCAGCACATAAACACGTACCTTTAATGGAAGACCGTCCTACCGAAGCTATTAGAAATAATATCTTTGGAACAAAGAATGTGATTGATGCTTGTTGTGACTGTGGCATATCTCGTTTTATTATGATTTCAACAGACAAAGCGGTAAATCCAACAAATGTAATGGGCGCTACTAAGCGTATGACAGAAATGTATATGCAATCAAGAAATACTAAGGGTGGTATTCATATGGCTGCTGTACGCTTTGGTAATGTATTAGGATCCAATGGTTCTGTTATTCCAATTTTTAAAGAGCAAATTAAAAATGGCGGTCCAGTCACTGTAACACATAAAGATATTAAACGTTACTTTATGACCATCCCAGAAGCAGCTCAATTAGTACTACAAGCAGGCTTCTATGCCAACGAAAGAGAAATCTTTGTGTTAGACATGGGAAAACCAGTCAGAATCTGGGATTTAGCGGATAAGATGATTCGTCTTGCAGGACTTGTACCTGGAAGAGATATTGAAATTCAAGAAATTGGATTGCGTCCTGGAGAAAAGATGTTTGAAGAATTAGCTCTAGAAATGGAAGAATGTCATAAGACAGACAACAATTTAATCTTTGTACACGAAAAGATGGATATTGATTCAAAAGAAGTAGATTCTAAATTAAATAAGCTAAATGAATTAATGAATCAAACAGATGACAAACTTCAAATCAAAGAAGTCTTAATGGACATGATCAAAGAATGATTGAACAATTTAAAAGTGAATGTTGGGATATTACATTCACTTTTATAATAGTTAAAAATCGTTGTGAAATGTGCAATATTGTAAGATAAATGCAAAAATAAGCAAAATAAGTTGTTTTTAGTAAAAAATAAAAGTATTATTGTGGTGGAGGGATTGTAATGTTAATTCAATTTTCAGTAACAAATTTTCTATCTTTTAGAGATGAAACAGTTTTAAGTTTAAGCACGAATAAAGATAATTCACATAGTGAAAATTTATTGTCTTTTAAAAATGAACGTATTTTACCAAGTGTTGCTATATATGGTGCAAATGCAGCGGGTAAATCAAATCTTCATAAAGCATTAACTGCAGCTATTATTATGATTCGTAATTCGAATAATTTACAAGTAGATCAGCCTTTAATGGTGACACCGTTTTTATTGGATAGTAAGAGTCGATTTGATAAAACTAAGTTTGATTTTATCTATACATATAATGATGTGAAATATGAGTATGGTTTTGTTTTGGATTCAAATAATGTATGGGAAGAGTATTTATATGAATACAAGAGTTCTAAACCATCTTTGATTTTTGAGAGAAGTAAAATTAATAAATATAAATTTACAACTAAAACAAAATCACAACTATCTCAAATCGTAGATAAAAATACTTCAAATAAATTATTTCTTGCGACTGCAACAAGTTGGAATAGTGATTTAACTCGAGATGCATATATGTGGTTTGCAACTATGATTGATACATATGATTCTCAAAATCTAGAAGATTTAATGTATACAGAATTTGATAGACATCAAAATAATAATGATAGTTCATTAAATACATTTATGTTGCATTTACTACAAAAAGCAGATATTAATATTTCAAATTTTAATTATGAAAGTATAAAACGTGAAGTGAATCAATTACCATTTGAATTGCCACCAGAACTACAAGGGTTAATGAATCCAATTCCGTCTGCAAAGAAAGTCTTAGAACAGCGTAGAATCGTTACATCTCATCAGGTTGTAGAAAATGGAGAGAAAAAGGAATATCCTTTGAATTATTTTGATGAATCAAATGGTACAAAGAGATTGTTTACTTATGGTCCGGTTTTAAAGAATGCATTAGAAAATGGCAGAACAATCATTATAGATGAAATTGATAACGCTCTACATCCTGCAATGACTAAATCATTGATTGAAATGTTTCAAAATCCAAATATTAATAAAAATAATGCACAATTAATTTTTAATACTCATGAAATTAGTTTGTTAGATTTAAATTTATTTAGACGTGATCAAATTTATTTTGTTGAAAAAAATAATAAAACTGGCGTTTCTGATTTATATTCACTGGATGAATTCTCACCTAGAAAATCTGAAAACATTCAAAAAGGGTATTTGCAAGGAAGATATGGTGCCATGCCATTTGTAAATTTGGAGGATATTGAATGGTAAAAAGAGTAGGGCAAAAGAAAAGAGGAAAATATTCAAGAAAGCCTAAAAAAATCATTTTAATTGGAACGGAAGGAAATAATCAAACAGAAAAAAATTATTTTACTGCTTTTAATCAAACTCAAAGTGAATATAAAATTAATGTTGCTAAAGGAAACAATACCGATCCCGAAGGTGTTATTCGCGACTTGTTAAAAACAGCTAAACAAGAAGAATTAGATTTAAAACACGGAGATATCTTAGCATGTTTTATTGATGTTGATTTCAAACAGGGTAGGGAAAAAGAATTAAGAGCAGCCATTAAATTGGCCAGACAAAATAATGTTTCTCTTTATTTGTCAAATCCATGTTTTGAAGTCTGGTATCTTCTTCATTTTAGATACAGTACTAAACCATATTGTTCGAATGATGAAGCTATTAGAGATTTAAATTCCTATATTTCAGATTATTCAAAAAGTAAAGATGTTTTTGAACTGATTGTAGGAAATTCAAAACAAGCGATTGAAAATTCAAAAAAGTTGGAAGATTATCATCAAAGTAATGGAACGATTGATCGGATTAAGAAAATTCCATATACAGATGTATATAAAATAGTTGAAATGCTTTTAAATACTGAGCAATAATTGGTATATATAAAATCTGAGCTATTCTTTATTTTCTTAAGTTTTTCTTAAGTGGTTGAGTTAAGAAGGCATTCATTTTATAATTTAGTAAATTGAGAGGAAGATTGAATATGTTTTGTAAAAATTGTGGGCACGAAATAAGTGATGATTCTAAGTTTTGTTCAAATTGTGGAACAAAGGTAGAAGTCGATGAAGGTATTGTTGTACCTGTTGCAGTAGTGGATAAGACTGAAGAAGAAGTTAATGAATCTGAAGTTGAAACAAATAATGAAGAATCAGTAAATGAGAATGAATCAACTACACCAGTCAAAGAATGGTACTATGTATCGAACAATGACTCTAAAGGATCATTCAGTATAGAAGAGATGAAGGCTAAGATTACTTCTGGTGAAATCAATGGTTGTACTCTAGTATGGAAGGCGAGTATGAAAGACTGGGAAAGACTAGAGAATACGGAATTAAATGAATTTATTGATTGGTATTATGTAGAGAATAATGATTCTAAAGGACCTTTTAGTGAATCAGACATGAAGGGATTTATTGAAAGTGGTGTATTAACGGGAAATAGTTTTGTATGGAAAACAGGCATGCAAGATTGGCAGAGATTAAAGAATACCGAGCTTGCAGGTAATGAAACAGTGCATGTAGAACCAAGTTTTTCATTTACTACTGGAGTTGTAAAAGAAAAGAGTATTGGACTCTGTGTAGTATTAAGTCTAGTTACTTGTGGCATTTATAGTATTTATTGGCTATATACAATCGCACATGACTTAAATGATTTATGTGAAAGTCAAAACCAAGAAAAAGGTGCTGAACCAGGACTTGTTGTTATACTAAGTATTGTGACATGTGGAATCTACTTACTATACTACTTATGGAAGGCTGGTAAGATGGTATCTAGTCTTACAAGAAGTAATGGACATCATCCTAGTGATGATAGTATCGTTTTAATGGTATTATCTATACTTCAATTATCTTTAGTATCCTATTGCATCCTTCAGAGTCATATTAATGGTTTCGCAAAAGACTAAATATTTAGGAATAGTTCTCATACTATTCCTTCTTTTATTATTCTATAAATGCCCCTTTCAATTCATAACAGGCCTGCCATGTCCAGGATGCAACATGAAAACAAGCCTGTATTATCTTCTGAAAGGAAATATTCAATTATCTTTGTATTATCATGCTCTATTAATACCAACACTAATTTGTGGCATTCTATGCCTATTAAAACCTGAGAAAACAAAAATGATATTAATCATTTGGTGTACACTCATGATTGTCTATTATATATACCGTATGATTCTTTATTTTCCAAATAGTCCAATGATCTATTCAAAAAATAATTTGATTTATTTACTATTTAGACACGAATAATGACAATTAATAATGTAACTTGAAATTATAAAGGAGGACATACTTATGTCAAACACTTATTTCACAGTTACAGGATTAAACCATTATTATGGAGATTCATTTCTAGAAAAAGAAATGATTGTTTATTTAAAGAAAGAAAAAGATAATGAATATGATAAAGAAGCCATTAGTGTAAACCTTCCAGGTCTAGGAAAGATTGGTTATGTAGCCAATAGTCCTTATACAGTACTTGGAGAAAGCTATAGTGCAGGAAGATTGTATGATAAGATCAGTGAAGAAGCGAGTGGTAAGGTTAAATTCATATTAGACAAAGGAGTTATTTGTGAGCTTATTGAATAAGAAAATGGAAGTGTATTTTGGCAGTAATCGAATTGTAAATCAACCAAAAATTATTACGGATGGGTATTATAAAGATTTTGGATATGGATTCTATTGTACGAATTTTGAAAACCAAGCAATGCGATGGGCATTAACTAAAAAGAATAATCATATTGTGAATGTATATACGTATAGTGAAAATTCGGATTTAAATTGTAAGGTTTTCGAACAGATGAGCGATGAATGGCTAGAATTTGTTGTTTCGTCAAGAAGAGGAATAACGCATACGTATGATATTGTAGAAGGTCCTATGGCAGATGATACGATTTGGAATTATGTGGATGATTTTGCGCGTGGCTTGATTTCTAGAACGGCTTTTTGGGAGCTTGTTAAATTTAAGTATCCTACGCATCAAATTGTTTTTTGTACAGAAGAAGCTTTAAAATGTCTTTCATATCAAAGGAGCTACAATTTATGAGAAATAAATACTTTGATGAACGAGTAACAGAAAATGATTTATTTTATGTGTGTTTTATGATTGAGAAGACATCTCGATTTCTTCATCAACGAAATCAATATGTTGTGAATCAATTGGGATATGATCATTTGTATCATCTTATTAGTGTTGCGAATGTTTTGCATAGTGATAATCCAGATAAGGTAGTACATGATTTGATGGATGAATATAAACTAGAGTATGGTAGTTTTCATGTTGAGAATGTAAATAGTGAATTATGTTCTCGCATTCCAACTGAATTGGAGATGGGAAAAGTATACGCAAGATTAATCATTGATACATTACTTCCAAATGAGGATTATATACAAGGGCTTATACGTATCTATAATGATGATATTTGTCAAGTTATTGATGATTATACGAATGGTGCTTATTATGAACCTTCGTATGTGATCGCCAGAGCTTATAAAAATGGCGAGTTTTAACAAACAAAAAAGATTGTAGATTACTGTTCTACAATCTTATCTAAACTATGAATGAATTCTACAACCATCTTACGCTTAATATCATCGATCTTAACGAGTTTATTTAACGCCTCAATTTCGTCTTCATTATCTAGACAAACGATTTCTCGTCTTAGTCTATCGATTTCGTCTTCTAAACGATTCTGTTCTTTAATATATTGTTCATGAACAGCTTTGATTTGATTGTATAATTGATTATCCATGTTTACACCACTTACTTTAATCATCATATAGTAAAGTAGAGAATAAAACAACTAATTTTTCAAAATGATTTGAGTTTTTACTTTTTCTTTGATAAACCCTGACTTTAGAGGTTGAATAGTAAAAAATGGTGCAACACTCGATATTTGATTATCGAGTATGCATCATTTTTATTTGTTTATCTGTTAGATAATAATTTGTTATTGGTTGATTTAATTTTTTGGATAGATCTGTTACGAATTCTTTGCTGGTTAATAGATTTATGAATCTTGTGGAGTTGATTCTTACAACTCGGAATTTTCTCATGAAATCGTATATTGTACTTGCTGAGTATTTATTTTCCAGAATCTTGAATTGAAGGATTCGTGATAATAACACGGCTGTGTAACAGATGAAGAAATGCCCTTTGATCCGATTTTCTTTTTGTAGATAGACCGGACGTGTATCAAGTTCGGACTTCATGATGCGGAAGGATTCTTCGATTTGCCAAAGCTGATGATAAGCATTGTATATGTCTTTTGATGACATATTGATTTCAGATGTTACGAGCATATTATATCCGGCTAGTTCTTTGTCTTTGTCTATAGCTTTTTGATTTAGCTGGGGTTTTATACTTTTCCCCTGATCATCTAGAAACTGCATATATTTTGATGATTCACCATATTCTTCTTTTTTGGCCTGGCATGCACGGTGTGCCTTGGCTTTTTCAATCATTCTATTGATTTCCATCAGTTTCTTCTTCGCGAGACTGAAGTTATAGGTAACTGTTCTTTTTTCTTTTATATTACGAGTTATGACATTCCCGTAATCATCCTTGTATGAATAGGTAAACGTATCGATGCATTCCTTGATTTTATAAACGGGTTCTCCGTTCTGATCAAACACTGTTTCGAATCCGTCATCAAGAAGAACCCATTGTCTTTCTCTTTCAGGAAGGGTTTTTACAGATTTCGAAAACAGATAGCCATCTCCATTATCGATAGCTTCAATAATATTTTTAGCACAGTTAAGGCCTTTATCAGCAATTTGGATGGTACGGCCCTTGATATTGTTTCTTGATTTCAAATCGTGGATTAGATCACGCATGACCGGCTTTTCAGATTCATTGCCTGGGAATATCTTCATGCCGACTGGTAACATCTGTGCGTCTAAAAGAAGGCCCATTCCCACAATAGGGTCCCTTCGATTTTCTTTGGAAGGACCTCTTTTTTGAAGAGTAGATTCCTTATCGATTTCAAAGTAATAGTTTGTACAATCAAAATAAGAACGGCTGGAATCCAGAATAAAATTGTCATCAGTCGCAACGGTTAGTATTTCAACCAGTTTCTCATATTCTTCGCCCATGAATTCCAAGCCCTCCAGGAGTTGATCATAACTGAAGTTTTTTTGAACATATAGCTTTGGAAGAATATCATGAAAAGTCTGATGTTTAGATAAAGGCGCAACAACACGAGCATATACAAGAGCGGAAAAGACATCATATACATCGAACTCGAATTTCCTTGAAGAGCTTAAATACCCAAAATGTTCTTTTACATCCAGCATGTTCAAGATTTTCGCAATTGGTACATAACCCAGACATAGTTCTGGTGAAATGTCGGAAATCTGTTGAAAGTTGATGCGACACTTTTCTGTCTCCCGTTTAGAATTCAGTTCATTGACTTCTTTCTGAAAATGAGAGATTGGATCATCTATACCCTGTTCGATAAGAGCATCAACGAACCCGATTTTACGAAAACTTTTATGTCGGGTGTTCTTGGTTTCTGGAGAATAAAAACTCTCATAGATGGAAAGATAAAGTCTGTCATTTCGTTTTGTTTTTTTAAGAAAATAGGCCATAGAAAGTGTCCTCCAAACATTACACATTTACACCATAATTATACCAAATAAATAAAAAAAATAAAATAAATTTAAAGCACAAAAAACAACGATAAATACTGGAGAATCTCAACTTTTTCTCAGAATAGCCTCTAAACATTCATGGTGCAAACCTCTAAAGACGGGAATTTTTCAAAATGATTTGAGTTTTTACTTTTTCTTTGATAAACTAAATTCAAAGCGATGACAAGAAGGAGTAGTTTATACCAATTCTATAGAGAGCAAGCGGTTGGTGAAAGTTTGTGTGTTGGATAAGTGAAGGTAGTCTTTGAGTTGAATTTATGAACTAAGAGTAGTAAATTTCGTGACACAGCGTTAATGTGAATGAGAATAAAATTAGGTGGTACCACGTCAAGCACGTCCTATGGGGATGTGCTTTTTTATATGTACGGAAAGGATGATTGTGGATGACGTTGGAAGCAAAGTATAATCATTTAGCAGTAGAAAATGATAAATATCAAAATTGGATTGAAAAAGGATATTTCACAGCGGGCGACTTGTCTAAACGCCCATATTGTATTGTGATTCCTCCACCAAACGTAACAGGAAAGTTACACTTGGGACATGCATGGGATACAACACTACAAGATATTTTATGTCGTTATAAAAGATTAAAAGGCTACGATGTATGCTGGGTAGCCGGAATGGACCATGCGGGTATTGCGACACAGGCAAAGGTAGATGCTCGTTTAAAATCAGAAGGAATTTCTCGTTATGACATTGGACGAGAAAAATTCTTAGAAAGAGCATGGGAATGGAAAGAAGAATATGCTTCGACTATTCGTAGCCAATGGGCTAAATTAGGATTATCTTTAGACTACAGTCGTGAACGCTTTACATTGGATGAAGGATTGTCTCAAGCCGTTCGTAAAGTCTTTGTAGATTTATACAATGATGGATTGATCTATCAAGGGGAAAGAATTATTAACTGGGACCCAGAAGCTAAAACCGCATTGTCAAACATTGAAGTTGAACACAAAGAAATCATGGGTCACATGTACTACTTCAAATATAAAGTGGTTGAAACAGGACAAGAATTAGTGATTGCGACAACACGTCCAGAAACTATGTTTGCCGACCAAGCTATCTTTGTACACCCAGATGATGAAAGATATAAAGACATCGTTGGAATGCATGCTATTAACCCTGCCAACGGAGACGAACTTCCAATCATGGCAGATGACTATATTGACATGAGTTTCGGTACAGCCGTAATGAAATGTACACCAGCACATGACCCTAATGACTTCGCATTAGCTAAAAAATACAACTTGCCAATGCCAATCTGTATGAATCCAGATGGAACCATGAATGATATGTGTGGTAAATACGCTGGTATGGATCGTTTTGAATGTCGTGAAGCCTTAGTTAACGACTTTAAAGCTGATGGTGTTGTAGATCACATTGAAGAACACTTACACCAAGTAGGACACTCCGAAAGAACAGGCGTAATTGTAGAACCATACTTAAGTAAACAATGGTTTGTGAAGATGAAACCATTAGCTGAAGAAGTATTAAAGAACCAAGAAATCGAAGACCAAAGAATTAACTTCGTACCACCACGTTTCAATAAAACATTTGAACAATGGCTAGAAAACATTGAAGATTGGTGTATTTCACGTCAGTTATGGTGGGGACACAGAATTCCAGCATGGACAAACAAAGAAACAGGTGAAATCTATGTAGGAATGGAAGATCCAAAAGACATTGAAAATTGGTCACAAGACGAAGACGTATTAGACACATGGTTCTCAAGTGCATTATGGCCATTCTCAACACTTGGTTGGCCAGAAAACACTGCTGATCTAGAAAGATATTTCCCAAATGATGTATTAGTAACTGGATATGACATTATCTTCTTCTGGGTAGCACGTATGGCCTTCCAAACACGCTACTGCATGAAGAACCGTCCATTCAAAGACGTATTGATCCACGGACTTGTACGTGATACACAAGGACGCAAAATGTCTAAATCATTAGGAAATGGTATTGATCCAATGGATGTTATTCAAGAAAAAGGTGCCGACGCACTACGCTTCTTCTTAACAACAAACTCAACACCAGGACAAGACTTGCGTTTTGACGAAACGAAGATGGACGCAAGCTGGAACTTCATTAACAAGATCTGGAACGCAGCTCGTTATGTTCAAATGCAAATTGGTGATACAAAACCAGAACTAGACATGACAAAAGCTAACAGCGTAGACAAATGGATCCTAGCACGCTTTAACGAAGTATTAGACCACGTTTCAACAAACATGGATAAATATGAATTAGCCATCGTAGGGAACGAACTATATAGCTTTGTATGGGATGACTTCTGCAGCTGGTATATTGAACTATCAAAAGCCACACTATATTCAGAAGACGAAAGTCTAGTTGCCAATACAAAAGCTGTACTATACACAGTCATGATGGGAATTCTAAAAGTATTATCACCATTCATGCCATTTGTGACAGAAGAAATCTATTTGAACTTGCCACACGAAAAAGAAAGCTTAAACGTAGAAACATGGCCAGAAAAAGTTGAATTCGAATACACAGACAAAGAAAAAGACGAAATGGCATTAGTCATCAGTGCTATTCAAACCGTACGTGAAATCAAAGTCGAATACTCAATGAAACCAAGTGAAGACTTAACAATCTCACTACACAATGACAACGGCTATGTAGCACTAAATACAGAATCAACTGCAATCCTAGCACGTATGGCACATGCCACAGTCAAAGAAGACCTTAATACAGAAGATGTACTTTCTCGTACAATCGAAAAAGTCGTATTAACGGTTGCAATGGATGCATTAATTGACTTAGAGGAAGAAAAAGGAAAACTAGAAAAAGAAATCGCACGCCTAGAAAACGAAATCAAACGTTGTTCAGGCATGTTGAAAAATCCTGGCTTCGTCAATAAAGCACCAGAAGCAAAAGTCAATGCAGAAAAAGAAAAACTAGCATCTTACACAGAAAAGCTAGAAATGACTAAAACACAATTAGATAACATCCTTAAGAAATTAGGATAGTACAAATCAAACGCCCAGAGACAAGCTCTAGGCGTTTTTTTGTAGTGTGCCGGGCATGGCATAAGCTCAGTTGGAGATAAACCAACCATGGGTAGTTA
>ENA-OPDW01000859-OPDW01000859.1-human-gut-metagenome-genome-assembly--contig:-NODE-859-length-20646-cov-6.009519_pt1 | contig 20646 bp, 16 predicted proteins | sample MGYA00241264_ERZ501508 | MGnify/ENA primary metagenome ERZ501508 (study PRJEB25962, sample SAMEA2042575) | human gut metagenome | biome: human gut; feature: human-associated habitat; material: faeces...
TAAAAGGTACATGCAATTTATGTGCCAATTTACAACGTATTGTTAAACTAGAGCCCTCTTTTCTTATAAGATCCTTTGAATCAGAATATATATATTCATAATATGCATTACGTCTTTGATATGATGAGGGACTACCCATTATTGAAACAATAGTTACTTTCTTTAAATTATAAAGAGAATCTATTTTCTTTGTTAATGTAAACCCTAAATCTATACAACTACTACAATCATAATAATTAAATAAAAATACTACATTGTAATTTCTTATCCTATCCGTTATAATAGAATCTAAAGAAGAAATTTTTTTCCCTCTCAAATTAAAAATATCCTCAATAGGCATATTGCCATCATTTTGGATTACTTTTCTATGGGTACACCCCAATAAAGAATTCAACAAGACAAGTAGCAATATGAAAACTTTATTTGTTTGCATCACGTAATGGTATTTTTTCTATGGTTGCACCTGTAATGTTTGTAGCCGCAAAGATATAAGTATCAGAGACACAAAAAGAAGAATAAATATCATGCGGAAGAATATAACTTGAAATGAGTTTCATATTATCATTAATAGAAAATACTAAAATAGTATTCACTTTATAATCATCATAAAAATCACGTAATGAACATAATATATATATATAATCATTTGCCAAATAAGCATCATAAATATAACGGTAGATAGACTTTTCTTTAGAGGAATATTTTTCCGCCTCTTTAATAGCATCTTTTATAATAGGAACATATGAGATATCAAAAGTTTTGACGTACTCACCAGTCGGCGTATATTGTTCAATATAAGGATAACAACATGCAATAGTAAATAATCCTTTACTTTTATTGTACAGGATGTGTTTTTGGTTTGATATAATAGTTTTGAACGGAGTTCTTTCAAATATAACTTTTCCTTGTGGAATTTGTTTTTCGTAAAAACACTTATCAATTAACAGAAAACTTGAAGAATCTGTAGTCGCCGACAAATATATTAAAGAATCATTTAAACAGAAACGGTTCTCATTTGCATTCGAAAGTAAAAAGCTACCACTGAATTTGCCTTGATAATACATTTTCATGGATCTAGTACCAAAGTCAACAATATATACCGTATCGTTCCATACATTAAAAGTAAAAGGCCATACTGTCTCATAAGGAGCTTCACCATGCCGGCAAATATACTTCATTGTATTAAAATCTTCGCTTAGCGCCACAACATCCCCTCGTTTTTTATCTAAGATATAGACCTTATCTTTATAATGATACATACAAGTTATGTCAGAGAAGAAACTGGAATCTGGAAATTCACTTATTTCACTATCAACTTGGCAATACACTGTATTGGTTATATCTCTATGATTTAAACATGAAGCAAAGCACAAGGCAATAATAAAAAGAAATATTATCTTGTTCATTATTAGCAATTAAAGTTTATTTTAAATTAAAAATAAGATGAATAAGATAGATAAATCAATAACTTATTCAAAACTTAGTTTTAGGAGTTTGAACCTTTAAATAATGTTTTCCTTCATACTAAATTCTCTTCATGTATGGATTTACTAGCTTATACATACTAATTTTGAGAATTTATTAGCAATATGTTCTATTTCCGTCACATTCCACGTAAGCTCCTTTAGACCAATCAAGGCCTCTGTTACAAGATTTACCAGTACAAGAAACTGATCCTGCCAATATTAGGTCACCACAATCAACAGTTACTGTGCATGAATAGCCATTATTACTCTCATCTTGTGCTAAAGCTTCAATATTTGACAAATTTATATATGTAGAATCTGTTAATATCACACTATAAGATGCTAGAAGATTGTACCCTACTGCAATTAAAACAAATCCAAACATAACAATTGGGAAAAACATTTTTCTTTTCATAACTATGAATTTAATGGTTAATACTTTTTTTAGATAAAACTACAATGGTTTTAGAATAAAAGCAAAAAATTTAGTCATATTATACATTAAAAACTCTATTTAACGTAAGCTCGATATAAAATTAGAAAATAGACAGTTGTCCGTCATTGACAAAATTTACGTCAATGGCGGGCTTTTTTTCGAACTCACGTTAATTTTATCCGCTCCTAAATATTATTTACTGTTTTTTCCTCTACAGGATGGTTCCCGGAAAAAAACTATCTTTGCAAGGCATATCAAAACACCATGAAACAATGAAAAAGACATATCCATGCGTCCTGACCATTGCCGGTTCCGACTGTAGCGGAGGAGCAGGCATACAGGCTGACATCAAAACCATTTCCGCACTGGGAGCCTATGCAGCCAGTGCCATTACCGCCATCACCGTACAGAACACGCTCGGCGTGACAGGCATTCATCCTGTTCCGCCTGAGTTTGTCAGAGGACAGATTGAAGCCGTCATGACTGACATCCGTCCGCAGGCCGTAAAAATCGGTATGATCAATGACGTGAAGATCGTAGAAGTCATAGCCGGAGCCCTGCAGAAATTCCGTCCGCGTTTCGTCGTATTCGATCCGGTGATGGTTTCCACCAGCGGCTGCAAGCTGATTGAAGACGAAGCCATTGAGGCCCTGACCACCCGGCTGATGCCTCTCGCCACGCTCATCACCCCCAACCTGAGCGAAGCACAGGTGCTCACCGGAATCCGCGTCAACGGACAGGAGTCGATGCAGGCCGCCGCCCACGAGCTGCTGAAACTGGGAAGCCGGGCAGTACTGATCAAGGGAGGCCATCTTGACGGAGGCCGGATGTATGATCTGCTGCAGGTGAAGGACGAACCGGAACCTCATCTGTTTTCGGCAGATAAAGTGGAAAGCAACAATACGCATGGAACCGGATGCACACTCTCGTCGGCCATCGCCACCCGCCTTGCCCTGGGAGATTCCCTGGAAGATGCGGTCGCCAGAGCCAAAGAATATGTCTGGCAGGGTATTCTGACGGGAAAAGACGTGCACATCGGCGACGGACACGGCCCGCTGAATCACTTCCATTCCCCGGAGGCAATGCACATTTTTACCGAAAATGAGTAATATTTCAAAAGAATGATTACCTTTGCAGGAGAATAACTTAATAAGAAAAAAACATTATGAAAGCATTTGTATTCCCCGGTCAGGGCGCTCAGTTTGTTGGTATGGGCAAGGACCTGTATGAAAACTCTCCGCTGGCCAAAGAATTATTCGAAAAAGCTAATGATATCCTGGGCTACCGCATTACAGATATTATGTTTGAAGGAACCGATGAAGATCTGCGTCAGACAAAAGTAACGCAGCCTGCTGTATTCCTTCACTCCGTAATCTCCGCCCTCTGCATGGGTGAAGACTTCAAGCCTGAAATGACGGCCGGTCACTCACTGGGTGAATTCTCTGCCCTGGTTGCCGCAGGTGCCCTTTCGTTCGAAGACGGACTGAAACTGGTTTATGCACGTGCCATGGCCATGCAGAAGGCTTGTGAAATGCAGCCGTCTACCATGGCAGCCATCATCGCCCTTCCGGATGAAAAAGTAGAAGAAATCTGTGCTTCCGTAGCAGCTGAAGGTGAAGTTTGCGTGGCAGCCAACTACAACTGTCCGGGACAGATCGTTATTTCCGGTTCTATCGAAGGCATCAACAAGGCCTGTGAACTGATGAAAGCAGCCGGAGCCAAACGTGCTCTTCCCCTGAAAGTGGGTGGTGCATTCCACTCTCCGCTGATGGATCCGGCCAAGGTGGAACTGGAAGCTGCAATCAATGCAACCGAATTCCATACACCCAAATGTCCGATCTACCAGAACGTAGATGCCAAACCGCATACTGATCCCGCTGAAATCAAGACAAACCTTGTCGCTCAGCTCACTGCATCCGTACGCTGGACACAGACCGTCCAGAACATGATTGCTGACGGAGCCGACGACTTCACGGAATGCGGTCCGGGAGCCGTACTGCAGGGCCTGATCAAGAAGATCAACAAAGAAGCCAATGCACACGGCATTGCCTGATTACTCCAGACACAAATCTAAAACCTTATAAGCATGCAGACGGCAGCGGCCGAAAAAACCGCTCCGTCTGCACGCCTGTTTATTGATAGCCTATGACCGCACTGAAATATCATACAGGATTCGCACTGAGCGGCGGTTTTATCCGGGGAATTGCTCACCTGGGTATGCTGCAGGCTCTCTTTGAAAACAACATCCGTCCTGACATACTTTCGGGCACCAGTGCAGGAGCGATTGCCAGTGCCTTTATTGCTGACGGGAGAGAACCGTTCGAAGTCATGGAGCTTTTTGCCGGCCAGTCTTTCATCAACCTGGCCAAAATCCATCCCAGCAAGGAAAGTCTGCTGCGCATGGATTATTTCACCGATTTCCTGAAAAAAAACCTGCGGGCCAAACGGATCGAAGACCTGCAAATGCCGGTTGTCATTACAGCAACAGACTTTGACAACGGAAAAAGCATCCATTTCACACAAGGCGAACTGACCAAACGAATCGCAGCTTCCTGCTGCATCCCGGTCTTGTTCAAGCCTGTCGTCATCAACAAAGTGCATTATGTGGACGGAGGAGTATTCATGAATATTCCCGTCAGCCCTATCCGGCCGCTCTGTGAAAAAGTGCTTGCCCTGAATGTCTTCAAACTCAATGCAAGCGCATACAGCCAGAATATCGTCAGCATCGCCCTCCGTGCCTATCATTTCATGTTCGAGGCAAATACCCTTTCCGAGCTCAGCCAGGCAGATCTGGTCATCGCGCCCGACGGACTGGAAAACTTCGCCAACTATCAGCTGGACAAAACGGAAGATATCTTCAGTCTGGGATATTTTGCAGCTCTCAAGGCCATCGAAGAACAAGCAGAGTTAAGAAACCTAAAGAATTATAATAAGGAGATACTTGTATGAACACAGCAGAAAAAATAATCATCTACCAGGTATTCACCCGTCTGTTCGGCAACCGTAACCCGCGATGCACGAGCAACGGAAGCCTGGCCGAAAACGGATGCGGGAAAATGAATGACTTCACTCCGCAGGCTTTGAAGGAAATCAGGAAGCTGGGAGCAACCCACATCTGGTATACCGGTGTCCTTGCACATGCCACACAGACTGACTATACCAAATATGGAATCGAAAAGAACCATCCTGCCGTTGTCAAGGGAAAGGCAGGTTCACCGTATGCAATCCGCGATTACTATGACGTGGATCCGGATCTGGCCGTAAACGTCAGAAAGCGTATGGGTGAATTTGAAGCGCTGGTGGAACGCACACATGCTGCCGGACTGAAAATGATCATTGACTTTGTCCCAAACCATGTGGCCCGCCAGTATCACTCCACGGCGAAACCGGAAGGCGTCAGAGATCTGGGAGAAGATGACGATACTTCCATGGACTTCAGCCCGAACAATAACTTCTATTATCTCCCGGGACAGAAGCTCGCCGGAGACGTCAACCTCTATGACGAGCAGGCTGGCAGCTATGAAGAAATGCCGGCAAAAGCTACCGGAAACAACCGCTTCGATGCTTATCCGACTCCGAACGACTGGTACGAGACCGTGAAGCTGAATTATGGAGTGGACTTCTTCCACAATACAGGCTGCCACTTCTCACCTGCTCCGGACACCTGGCACAAGATGAAAGACATCCTGCTGTTCTGGGCCGGCAAAGGAATCGACGGCTTCCGTTGCGACATGGCTGAAATGGTCCCCTGCGAATTCTGGGGATGGGCCATCCCGCAGGTAAAAGCCCAATATCCGGAACTGATTTTCATTGCCGAAGTGTATAATCCCAACGAATACCGGAACTATCTGTACAACGGTCATTTCGATTACCTGTACGACAAGGTGGGACTTTATGACACACTGCGTGCCGTCATCGGCGGATATGCTTCGGCTACTGCCATCACTTCGTGCTGGCAGAGCGTCAACGATATTCAGGACCACATGCTGAACTTCCTGGAAAATCACGATGAACAGCGCATCGCTTCCGATTTCTTTGCCGGAAATGCAACGAAAGCTCTGCCTGCGCTGATTGTATCGGCCTGCATGAACACCAATCCGATGATGATTTATTTCGGACAGGAACTTGGCGAACCGGGTATGGAAAGCGAAGGATTCAGCGGACGGGACGGACGGACAACGATCTTTGACTACTGGAGCATCGACAGCATCCGCCGCTGGAACAACCACGGCCGCTATAACGAACATCTGCTGAACGCCAAAGAAAAAGGTTTGCGGCATTTCTACCGCCACGTACTGAACCTCTGCAACAGCGAGGCTGCCATTGCCCGGGGATGTTTCTTCGATCTGATGTATGCCAATCTGAACGGCTGGCAGATGAATGAGCACAAACAATATGCTTTCCTGCGTAAATATGACCGTGAAGTGATTCTGGTTGTAGCCAACTTCAGTGATCTGGACTCACGGATCTCCGTCAACATTCCCCAGCATGCCTTCGACTATCTGCAGATGCCTGCATTTACGCGATGCACGGCTCAGGAACTCCTGACCGGCCGCGAAGAAGTGATCTCGTTCAACCCGAATACACCGACCGCCATCGATGTTCCTGCATACGGAGGAAAACTTCTGAAAATCAAATTCTGATTATACAAAAAATCCAGGCAACGGGAACTTCCTTCTCCGCTTGCCTGGATTTTTCTTTTCATTTATCTCTTCAGCAACCCGATCTTCAGGTTCAGCTTGAAATAGTAAACTCCATTCTCCCGCTCCAGATAACCATATTTATCTTTCTCGGTAGAGCCTTTCTCCAGGCGACTGTTCTGGAAAAGGAAATCGGCAAAAGTCTGACGGAAAGCACGCTGATAACACAGCACTTCCCCCTCGCCGGTCACAAACAGAAAACCGCAAATGGCCGAGTCGGTGCCGTTGTATAATTTGGCCGGACGCATGCCCGTAGCCAGTGCCAGCAGCAGTTCCTTGATCTTATATTCATAAAATCCATGCTTGCTGATCAGCTCATCCTTGATCTTGAGCGGATTCAGTTTCTTCAGTTCTTCAGTCAGTTCAGACACTTTCGTAATGCCGTCGAGCCACATCAGACGCGTCATTTCTGCCAGCATACGGCCCATGTGAAGATCAATCATCGAAAGATTGCTCCGGAAAATCTTATCGGCTACATCATTGTACTTCAGGACTCCTCCCAGGCGCTCGATCATCAGCATCCGGCCGATCACATCGTCTTCCTCACCAAACGCATTGATCTTGTTGATGGTAGGTACGGCAAACTTCACTCCCGTCTGCTCGAACTTGAAGTTCGCTGAGCGTCCCCCATCCAGCAAAGGAAACATCATTCCCAGACGCGAACGGACACAGAAACCGGTCAAAGGAGCATCTTCCTGATAAAAAGCGACACTGAAGTCCGTGCGGTCGTCCGTCTTGGCCTCCAAATCATAAATGGCTACTTCATCCAGAAATTCTTCCACTCCGTCGGGTGAAGTCACATCGTCTTCCCGGCTGTTCCGGATGGCTTCCAGCACCAGATCGGCTACAGTCCCGAAATCCTCACGCGGAATCCGCTTATCCATCTGCTCGCCGACAATGTGGATCATCTCTTTTTCTACTATATACCGACGCGTGCCGTCGTGTTCCTCACGCTGCACCATGGCTACCGGAAGGCACTGACCTTCATTTCTTTTCACCTCAGGCGTTCCTGCATAGACACATCCGTCTGCCAGCAGGCGGAAAAAAGCGTACAGCTCGCCCCATTCTCTTTTCGTTGCTTCAAATGCCATATTGATCAATCGTTATTTAATGGCTGCAAAGATAGGGAAAACAAATGTTAATGAAAAGCCTCTCTGTGCATCCAATTATTAAACAGTGTTACAAAAGAGAGATTTTTCTCCTTTTCGCTTGCAGATATATGAAAAGTCCGTATCTTTGCATCGTGTTTTTCATAGTATTAGATTTAAGGTTAACAAAGGTTGGAGTACAGCGGTACTCCTTTTTTTATGCCCATACGTAAAATATATGCAAGAAAACAACAAAGTCCTGTTAGGTATGAGCGGAGGAACAGATAGCTCAGTAGCTGCCCTGCTCCTGCAAGATGCCGGCTACGAAGTAACCGGTGTGACTTTTCGTTTCTATGAAAAAGACAACAATACCGAATACCTGGATGATGCACGCGAATTATGTGAACGTCTGCATATTTCTCATATAACCTATGACGCACGCAATGAGTTCCGCGAACGAATCATTTCCTATTTCATCAATGAATATATGACAGGACGTACTCCTGTTCCCTGTACCCTTTGCAACAATTATCTGAAATGGCCGTTACTGAAGAAACTAGCCGATGAAAAAGGCATCTATCATTTTGCTACTGGACATTATGTACAAAAACGGAATATTGACGGATATTGGCATATCACAACCGGAACAGATGTAGATAAAGACCAGTCATTTTTCTTGTGGGGATTGCCTCAAGACATACTGCAACGTATGCTATTGCCCATGGGAAAACTGACCAAAAATAAGGTACGCGAAATTGCAGCCGAACGTGGTTTCCTGAAAGCTGCTCACAAGCGCGACAGTCTGGGAGTATGCTTTTGCCCTATGGACTACCGCAGTTTTTTAAAAGAGCATGTAAAAAAAGAGCTTATCATGCCCGGTAATTTTTATGATGAATCCGGTAATTGCTTAGGAAAGCACGAAGGCTACCCTTTCTATACCATCGGACAACGCAGGGGGTTAGGAATCTATCTGAATAAAGCATTGTTTGTAAAACAGATTATCCCTCAGACCAACAGTATTATTCTCAGTGACCAGCTCTGCTCACTGGGACAAACAGAAATGTATCTCACCGACTGGCATGTAACGAATCCTTCTGCCTTATTTGAAACAACTGATGAAATCATCGTAAAAATCCGTTATCGCAAGCAGGCCAACCGTTGTACCGTTATCCCTACCCCCGACGGACAACTGCATATCAAACTACACGAGCCATTGACTTCCATCGCAGCCGGACAAGCCGCTGCTTTTTATCGCGATGACGTCGTATTGGGTGGAGGCATTATTTGTTCGTCATTATAACAAGATTATCACTTGACCCTCCTGTTTAACTGATTATTTGCTTTTTCGGGTTTTGATTTTCCTACTCGCTTACCGCTGGATTTCTTTTTCCCCGTCTGCTTTGCTTTCCAAGCAAATGGATTCTTCTTATTGACTACCATATTATCTGTATTTTTTTGCAAAAATACAATTATAATCCATAAATAAAGACGAAAACATACCTTCTCCCTCATTGACTTAATGAAAATGACTAATTTTGTTTTTCAACCAAATACAGAAAGCTATGAGTCTATCCGATTACACACATACACTGACACAAGCTGTAAGCGAACTTTCTGACAAGCATTCGTACGAAGGTTTGTTTCATCAATATAAAGATGGCGATCCGCTTCCATCAGGGAAATCACTGCGCCGAATTGTAGAACTCTCCCGAGAAATTCTTTTCCCTGGCTATTTCGGAAACTCTACCGTCCACCGAAGAACTATCAACTACCACATCGGAGTAAATGTAGAAGAACTTTTTGGCTTGCTGACAGAGCAAATACAAGCTGGATTGTGTTTCGGACTAGAGAATACTCCTTCGGATAATGTAATCAAGAAAATTCCTGACCGAGATACAGCTGCATCCATAGCAGCACGTTTTATCAGCAGACTCCCTGAAATACGACGTATTCTTGCTACCGATGTAGAAGCAGCATATTACGGAGATCCAGCAGCTACCTGTTTTGGAGAAATCATCTGTTGTTATCCTATTATCCGTGCAATTACCAATTATCGCATTGCACACGAACTGTATATGCTGAATGTTCCGCTTATTCCCCGCATCATTACCGAAATGGCTCACTCGGAAACCGGAATTGATATTCATCCCGGAGCACAGATCGGGCATCATTTTACTATCGACCACGGTACTGGTGTAGTAATCGGTGCCACGTGTATCATTGGTAATAATGTAAAGCTCTACCAAGGAGTTACATTGGGAGCCAAGAGTTTCCCACTCGATGAAAACGGAAATCCAATAAAGGGTATTGCCCGCCACCCCATTCTGGAAGATGACGTCATCGTATATTCTAATGCAACTATTTTAGGACGTATCACCATTGGTAAAGGTGCAACAATTGGTGGTAACATTTGGGTAACGGAAAGTGTACCAGCTGGTTCACGCATCGTACAACGCAGGGAATAAATTATATATAAGAACAAAGTTTTAATGATTAATAGAAAAAATATGAAACCAACAATTACAATATGTCTAGCTATATTGCTGACTGCTTGCAATACTCAAAAAAAGCAAGAAACAGATAACAATAGTGACTCTTTAAAGAATATCCCACAAGCAGTAGGAAACGACCGAGATGAGCATGGTTGTCTTGCTTCAGCCGGATATACGTGGAGCGAAGTACAGAAAGATTGTATCCGTCTTTTTGAGAAGGGAATACGAGTCGATGCGGCTGATGGAAGTGAACGATCGGCCTTTATTGTTTTCAGCCCCGATTCGACATTAGCAGAGCTATTCTTTTCTGACGAACAGCCTAAGGAAATCTTGGAAAGACGTACATTACCTACAGGCAAATATGCTTGGAATATCGAAGATGATGATACCAAAAATGTGCGTTTCATTGATGGTATATGGACTATCAGCCAAAGGAGTAAACTTATCTATACTCAGAGTAAAGATGAACTAGGTCCAATGCAAACCCTTACTTACGAAGGATTGCTTCCTGCCGCCTCCGGTCCCGGGATATTCTATTCGTTAACCATCAAAAGTAAAAAGCATAGCGGAGACGGAACATTTTCGTTGGCTTTGACTTACAAAGAAGCTGAAAACGGGAAAGATAAGACATTTACTTATGAAGGGAAACGCTTCACTTTACGTGGTATGGCCGGAAATGAAAACGCTACCGTATGGCAACTTATAACAAATGACCAAAAGCAAACCTTTAATTTCCTGGTAGAAAATGACCAAACTCTTACCTTACTAAATGATAAACTGGAAAAAAGTCAGTCGAACCTGAATTATCAACTGAAAAAAGTTAACTGATAAAAAATCCTTCTCACAATGTTAAAGTTACCTCTTCAACTGTGAGAAGGATTTTTTTAGATACTTTAGCACAAACAATTAATAACCTGGATTCTGCTGAGCTTTCTTTTCTTCAGCTGTTAATGCATGTCCATCTTTTTGTATCGCATCTAAATACGTTTGGGGTATAGGCCTCAAATTATGGCGTTCCTGAATATTTGGAGCTGCATCTGGATTAAAGGCTTTGGCACGTTCTACCAGTGTTTTCGTTCTTGATAAATCTTCCCAACGATAAAACTCACCACAAAGTTCACGAGAACGCTCATTTAATAATAAACACATCATACGGTCGTAATCAGAAGTATACCCAAGTTTTTCTATTACTGCTTCATCTTCTTCGGGTAAATGATGATAATCTTTTATTTCAAGAGAAGTTGCAGCTGTTGTTATAGGAATGTTATTCGACTCATAATATGAATTTTCAGGGAAATATGAATTTACATTTCCCATTGTAACATATCCCAATGAATTCTCATTATACGCAGCCCCACCATCACAATAAGCAGAACGATCTTCTCCCTCTTTATATGCAGCACGAGCCCGTAAATCATTAATATATTCAAGTGCTTGCTGATACTCTCCCTGACGAATTAAAACTTCTGCTGCAATCAAATAAGTTTCACCTAAACGAGCCAATATTCCATCACGATAACCGACACGACTATCTCGCGATTCTCTAGATCCATCAATAAATTTACTTAAAGGTGCATAACGATTTGTATAATCATACAATGCAACATCATCATTATTATTACGGTCATTAGGATATGCAACAAAAACAGTAGGTATTGTCTTTCCAGTTTTAGAGTAGACAATTTCATCCTTTAGTTCAACTTTACTAAAACGAGTATCACCTGGACGATTTATAACATACATAATACCTAAATCACCTTGTTCATAAATAGAATTCTTCGATGGATTATTTACTGCATATTTAGTTTTAAAACTTTTCCAAAAACGTGAATCATTTATCATATCGTAAATATTATATATATAATATGTAGTCCTTAAACGCTGATATTCTCGTTCTCCTGCTATATCACGCTGCATTTGAGGCAAATCTTTATATACAGATATATAATATAAATGACACTGATTTCCACTTGCTCCTTCTGATGATTTTTCAGAAGAGAACTGAGCAGATAATAATATCTCATCCAATAATTCATTCACTCCATTAGGTTCTGTATAATTCCATAAGTCGGAGTAATTGGGAGCTAAACTATGATGACTAATAACCTCCTGAGCCAAACGTAAAGATTCAACAAGGTCTTTTTCTTTTGTTCCACTATTCCAACTATCATTAATTTCACTAGCACGCAATAAATAAGCTTTAGCTAAAAAATGTGCAGCTGCATCTTTCGTCATTTTGCCGATCATAGATGCTTTTTCTGGAAGATTATTATATGCCTTAGTTAAATCACTGATAACTTGAGCTAAAGTACCTTCCGTAGTAGCACGAGTAAACTCACGTTCAGGAGTTACACTTGGAGATAATTTCAAAGGTACTCCACCATACTGAGAAACTAATTTTAAATAATTAAATCCACGTAAAAAATAAGCTTCTCCTATATATGTTTTCTTATTAGGTCCCATATAGGAATCTGATTCCACTTTGCTAAGTAACAAATTTGCATTATTAATCCCAATATACATTCCATCCCAAACATCATACATATTAGTAGAGTTACTTACTATCTGAGACTGGAAATTACCATCATAATTATTCCATGAAGCATTAGAACCATCTCCTCCTACCCGAAACTCATCAGTACCAGCATTTGTTGTTGCACAAGCCCATTCTTTTGCAAAATGAAACCTTAAATTATAATATAAACTAACATTTAAAGCATCTATTCCCTCTGACGTATTAAAATAATCAGTATTTTGTTCTGTTGTCAGTTCTTCATCTAAAAAATCGCTACAAGAACATATATTACAGCCAAGTGTAAAAAAACATAGCCCTAATCCTATTTGCTTATATAAATTCATAGTAATAATCTTTAATAATTAAAATCCAACATTTAAACCAACAGTAAACCCTCTATTCCAAGTAGATGTATATGCTTGTGAAGCATCAAGTTCCAGAAAATCAATATTAGAAAAAATACGCCCTGGATTCTTTGCTTGTACATACAATTTAAGATTTGACATCCCCCATTTGTTTATAAGTTTTTGCGGAAATGTATATCCTAATGAAATATTACGAACTTTTAAAAATGAACCTTTTTTATAACCCAAAACACGATAATATGGATCACCACCACCTATATTATAGATAGGCTTTTGATATTCTGCATCTTGGTTATTCTCATTATAATAATCAATTTTTCGTTGCATATATCGTCCTCCTTGCCATTCTCCGCCAGTATCAACCATATAATCAAAACGACCATACATCATAACAGACAAATCAAAATTTTTATAAGTAAATGTATTAGTCATACCAAAAGTCCATCGTGGGCGAGTATGTCCAATAATTACCCTATCATCATTAGGATCTATCTTATAGTCTCCATTTTGATCAACAGGCTTTACCATACCTGGAGAGAAAGAATGTCCATTAGCGTTGAATTTAGCCATTTCTGCAGCATCTTCTTCATGCCATAAACCATCAGATTCATAATCATAAATTACACCCAAAGCCTCTCCTATAAACCATGTATTATTAATATCATCTTCTTTACCATTTGCTAATTCATCAATTTGGTCTTTTTGCCATGCAGCATTAATACTTGTAGTCCATTCAAAATCATGACTTTTTATATTAACAGTATTCAATGTTATATCAACACCAATATTTGAAGTTTTTCCTACGTTTGCATAGGTCTTAGTATAGCCATTTAAAGAAGGAATTGTCATTTCCATTAACAAATCAGTCGTACGAGAGGTATAAAAATCAACCACTCCAGAAATTCTTCCATTCAAAACAGAATAATCAATACCAATATTATATTGAGTGGTCTTTTCCCATGTTAAATCAGGATTTGCCATTGTTATAGAGGAGGCATCTCCCCCAGCAATGGGTTCTGAAGCCCCATATCCAGGAACTAATGAATTACCAAAAGGATAATACATCGGTACAATTGCTCCTTTAGTCTGATAAGGATCTATTGCGGAATTACCCGTCATACCTACTCCAAAACGCAATTTTAACTGATTAATCCAATTAACTTCTTTCAAAAAATTCTCTTGGTCAATACGCCAACCTAATGCTGCACTAGGGAAAAATGCCCATTTATTCCCATCGGCAAGCTGAGAAGCTCCATCCCAGCGACCTGAAACTGTCAAAAGATACTTACTATCATAATCGTAATTTACACGAAACATGTAAGACAATAACTGTTTTTCTATTAAGCCACTTCCCCAATCATCTAATAAAGAAATATTTTCTTTATTTAAGGCATTCCATTTCGCACTATTTAAAGGAATTCCTTCAGCAGCCATAGACGACTCCTCATAATGATAACCTGTAGCACTCTGTAACAGAGTTACCCCCAAAGAATTTTTCCCAAAATTCCGATCATAATAAATTAAGTTATCTAAAGTCCACGAGAAATCAGACTGATTAGTTAAAGATGCTCTATTTTTCCCTTCGCTACTAATAGAAAGTTCATCACGGAAAGTACCATTACGATAATAACGAAAATCAGGTCCGAAATTAAAACGATATTTTAATCCTTGTAAAGGAACAAACATCTCTCCTAAATCTAATTGAGCATAAATACTACCAATGGCTCGGAACATACGACGCTCATTCTGACTATGCTCCCATTCGTCTACTATATTTTTAACTTTGTCATCTCCACCAGGATATTCAATACGTCCACCTTCTGAATCAAAAGGAGATGCATAGGGGAATAAACTTGTCGAAGCCGCATATAAATTATCAGGTAACCCTTTTAATAAAGATCCAACAACTGAAGCAGAAGAACCATATTGTTGCTCACTAAACGTTCCATTTATATTTAACCCCATATTAAACCATTTTACAGGTTGCATATCTACACTCAATCTAGTTGTATAACGAGTATAAGATTGTCCTTTTACAGTTCCTTGGTTATCTAAGTATCCAATTGAAGCATATCCCTTCAATTTTTCAGTCCCCCCACTAGCACTTAATGTATGCTCATGAGTTATCCCTGTTTGAGTAACCATATCGGACCAGTCAGTAGTAGCAACTCTAGAACCATCCCATGTATCTCCTATCCACCCTCTCTCTATATTTCCCCATGCAGTAGGATCCGTTGCACCTAAAAATATTTCATAATCATTTTCTTTCGTAGGCTCATCCCCTCTGGGATATTTTTCTGGATTTAAATAATAATATGACCAACGGCGCCATTCAATATATTCAGCAGAATTCATCATTTCCGAATAATCCTGTAATTTCTCAACAGTAAGAGTACCAGAATAATTTAAACTCATTCTTCCCTCTTTACCTTGCTTCGTAGTTACTAATATAACTCCATTAGCTCCGCGAGAACCATAAATGGCTGTAGCAGAAGCATCTTTCAACACATCAATTGACTCTATGTCCTGAGGATTAATAGTTTCAATACCGTTTGTTGACATTAAAGGAATACCATCAACCACATACAAAGGAGTATTGCTAGCACTTAAAGACCGTACTCCACGTACATTAATTGTTCCTATTTCTCCAGGACGTTCATTACTAACAATATCAACACCCGCTGCTTTTCCTTGCATAGCTTCAAAAGCATTAGCAACAGGACGAGAATTTAAATCGTCCGAATCAACCCTAATCATTGCACCTGTAACATCTGATTTTTTTTGCACGCCATAACCAACAACAACAATTTCATCCAGAACTTCTGTATCCTCATGCAAAGTGACAGCCAATAATTTACCTGAAAGAGCTTTTAATTGTTGACTTCTATAACCGATATATGAAATTTCTAACGTAGAACCATCATTTGTTTCTAAAGAAAAATTTCCATCAAAATCCGTAATTGTTCCATTAGTTGTTCCTTGCTCCTTTACTGCTGCCCCAATTACAGGTTCACCGTTCGCATCCAATACCTTACCTTTCACATTCACTTTTCTCCCATTCTGCAAAGCAGGAGTTACTACCGATTGCCGTTTTACAATAACCTTCTTCCCCTGAATTTCATAATCCAATCCATTCTGCCCTTGAAGGATTTGCTTAACTATATCCTGAATAGAAGAGTTCTGACCAGATACCGATACTTTTTTGCTTGTATCTACATCTGATGATGAGAACACGAAAGAATAACCAGAAGTCTTTTTCAATTGTTCCATAGCCTCCTTTACTGTTACGTTCTGAACAGAAAAGGAAACATTTTGTGAAAAAGCCGATAAATTTAGACAAAGCGCTGCCGAGGCTACAAGTATAGCCTTACCAAAGTTCCTCATAATTAAAGATTTAAGTTTTATAAAATTCTACTTAGATAGATCACAAAAGTTTACTTCATAGATAAACTAATTTAGCTTGTTTCTGCCTGTTTCATATTAATGTATAGTTTAAGATTATCGATATAATATATATTTCCCATTCTCATAACGATATTTCATTTGATTCGTAGACGCCATGGCATCAAGTACATCTTTTATAGTGTTTCCTTGTACTTTAAATACTCCATAAAAACGTTTATCTTGCAAGGAGTCTGCAACAATTATTTCAACCCCATAACTGCGCATTAAACGTTTGGCTATGTGTTTAAGAGGTAATTCATCAAAAAACAATTCATCATTAATCCACGTATTAGAACGTTTGGCTTTCGTACTTGTTTTTTTCATTTCACCTGTTGCCTTGTTCATCACCATTTTTTCATCTGGTTTCAAATAAAGCTCAGGCATACATTTTATCTCATTATGCAGGGCTACTTTTCCTTCCATGAGGTTCACAATAGCTTCATCATCATCTGGATAGTTACGAAAATTAAATTTTGTTCCTAAGACCTTCAGATTAACTTCCTTTGTCTTTACCTCAAATGGAATATCGGGGTTACGAGTTACTTCAAAATATCCTTCACCTTCCATTTTCAATCGGCGGTCATCTACTCCAAAACCTTGAGAATAAACAATCTTCGAACCTGCATTCAACCACACCAATGTTCCATCCGGAAGATATAGTTTGGTACGAGCTCCCAGTGGAGCTTCAACTACGATATCAGCAAAAGTTTGCTTTACAGACTCTTTTCCTTGCCAGTATCCGGCAAAAGGCAACAGCATGATTAAAATAACCGCTGCTACACGTACCCATGTCTTCCAAGACAGTCTTCGCATTTGTTCATTAGAACGTTTAGCTTTATTTATACGCTTTTGAAACAATTCAAATGCTTTATCCTTATCAAAAACACAAGTTTCATCCGCAATACAGGAAGAAAACCATATTTCAACTTTATTTTTTACATAAATACGATTTTCTTCTGATTCAGAAGCCCAGTCCTTTAACTGCGCAAACGCCTCCTTATCTAATTTACCGGATAGGTACTGGGTAATAAGCAAATCTATATCGTTATTTTTCTCTGTTTTCATATTCTAAAAAGGTCCTTTTACTATAAAGACAAAAAATCAGAATTAAAGGGTAGTCAAAAAAAGACATTTTTTTAATTCTGATTAAATTTTACTTGCTTTTATTCAGAGATTTTTCCATAATCTGAACTAAACAACACTGGTAATATATTAAATTACAACCAAATACATTAAAAGAGAAAATAGCTAAATGAAATCTATGCGCTCATGAAAATATATACGATAAGTAACTTCAGATAATTCCCCAAACGCTTTTGGAGAAAAGCCAATGCATTTTTTATATGGTACTTGACAGTATTAACAGATATACCAAGTTCTTCGGCTATTTCTTCATACTTTTTTTGTTCAAAACGACTCTTATAAAATACTCTTCGACACTCCAATGGTAGTTCGTCTATACTACGCTTCAGTTCATCTTCCAGTTCTTGTTCTAAAAGCATACCTAACGGCTGTTTATCATCAACAAACAGAAAGTCTAAAAAATCCATACTTTCCGGTGACAAAAAAGAAGAAAGATGAAGTTCTTCACGATGACTTTGCGATTGTAGTTCATTCAGACAACGGTTACGTACGGCACGCATTAAATAAGCACGGATAGAATAACGAATCTCAACTTCACTCCGATGTTCCCATAAATAAAAAATAACATCATCTACAACTTCTTCTGCTAAAGCTGCATTATTTAAAATCTGATTGGCAAAACGACACAGCAATACGTAGTGACGATCATAAAGCAAACGGAATGCTTTTTCATCACCCTTACGAAGTTTTTTGATTAATTGCTCCTCCATCACATACATCATACTACCTTTCTCTTACATAAGTCTTTTTATCAGAACCTACACCTGTAACAGTTACCCGTTTCCAGTGAGAAGGAAGCGCTGACGGAAGCTGGACGATTCCTTCATCCGTAATCTGGAGTCCACAAAAGCCATTCAATACAGCCTGCAATAAACCTCCTGCTCCAGTCATAAAATATGGATTGTTACTTGTGGGAGTTTCCGAAATAACTCCGAAAGGCTTTTTCAGATTGGGCTCATAACAACGACGAAACATCTCGTATGCTTTATCTGCTTCTCCCATACGAGCATACTGTACGCAATAAACAGAGTACGACATAGCCGGTCCATCTTTTTGGTCTATACGCTCGGCATAATATTCCAAATCTTGTCTCTGTCTGTATTCATCAGTTATCACCCCTAGTGGATAAGCTAGCAGATTTGCATCAGCTTGTTTGATCATTTCGCCTTTATAAGTGGAATGCTCACGTGTCACACCATTTTCGAATTGTAATATGCGGATATTTTCTCCAATCTCCCGCCATATTTCCGGAACCTTTTCTCCACAAATCTCTGCAGCCTGACAAGCATACTTAAGCGCAAGTGACGCTGCACCGTTAGTAAACGCATTATCTGTAACACCGTTTGCATATTCATCAGCTCCGGTCACGTTATGAATTGAATATGAACTATCCTGATTGCGAGTAACACGACTTGCCCAAAAGTCTGCAATTTCTTTGAGCAGTGGATAACCTTCACGTTGCAGCCAACGCATATCACGAGTTACACAATAATAATTCCAGCAGGCAATTCCTATGTCGGCTGTAATATGATGTTCAAACGGACCGGTCAATGCATGAGTAGGCGTAGCTTCTTCACCAGAATCATCACTCTCCCACGGGAACATTGCTCCCCGATAACCATATGCCAATGCTTTTTTACGAGCAGCAGGAAGACGGTCAAAGCGATAATCAAGCATTGACCGGGCTATATCCTGATTCAACAGAAGCATAGGGGGATACATCCACAATTCTGTATCCCAAAAGATATGCCCATTATATCCCTGCAACGATAATCCCATAGGAGGGATACTTAAGCGACTACCTCCACGACAAGAAGAATATAAATTAAATAAGGCAAATCTTACGATACGCTGTGCGTCATCATCTCCTTCAATACGTATATCACCTTGCCATAGTTCATCCCAAAGACGATAGTGTGCCTGCATCAATGCTTCTTCTCCCTCATGCACTGCATAAATTACCTGCCGTTCTGCTTCATTATAGGGATCAAAAAAATCACGTGATGAACATACGCTTCCTACTAAAGAGAAACAAAATGTTTCTCCCTTTTTTAGCTGAATCGAAAAAAACAATTCCCGAGTAGCTTCATCATATATAGGCTTTATCTGTTCGCCATTGAAAAGAAAAGAAGAAGTAGAAGCTACCCGACGGTATCCAAACCGAGAAGTTGCATCCGATTCAAGCATGTACATACGATTTCCATCAGCTTCCATTTCACGATACCGAATTAAAGATTGCGAATAATCGTCTGGAATACCCATTCCTGAACGGACTTCCAACAACATATCCTTACATGCCTGAACAGTCACACGAATTAAACCGGCATAAGGCAAATTGCGTAAAGCACACAACTCATAAGATACATCTGCTTTTTCTAAGGTATGGAAACTTGTTTGATGTACAGCACGGCGCATATCTATCGTTTGTTGCCAGTCAGAGATATTTGAAGTATCAACTTTTATATTGTCTATTTTCATAGAAAGACAAAACGGATTAATTCCTCTCATTACTCGACTAACAACATGGGGAGATGCAGCATCGAATACATGATTCAACATAACATGCTCTACAGCAAAAGGTTCTTTTTGAGGAAGAATCCCTATACATCCGTTTGCCATAGAAGCAGGAGCATATGGAGCTTGAATATCAACAGCATGCAGTTGCCATAGTCTTTCTTCTTCAGCTCTTATAGACGTTGCAGACAAGATTATTCCCAGTATAAAACATAGAGCATGTATTCTCATAGTAATTTTTATTCTGAAGTACATTTCTTATTATTTTCAATTCAGGTTTTGGCAAAGATACATTTTTCTTCAAAATAAAAATCAACTTCCTTGAGCGTAAAGCAAGCAGCAGTAATATTTTTCACGAAAGCAAGATATTACATAATAAAAATATCAAAGTTGACTTTCTTTACAACAAAATGTATTTAAACCTTATCACTTGAGTTCAACTTATAAATGCAACTTTTTGGGTGCGGATAATAAGCAATAAAA
>ENA-OPDW01000861-OPDW01000861.1-human-gut-metagenome-genome-assembly--contig:-NODE-861-length-20626-cov-10.305819_pt1 | contig 20626 bp, 17 predicted proteins | sample MGYA00241264_ERZ501508 | MGnify/ENA primary metagenome ERZ501508 (study PRJEB25962, sample SAMEA2042575) | human gut metagenome | biome: human gut; feature: human-associated habitat; material: faeces...
ACAATTCTATATTAACCAGAATACTTTTCTTCCTGGTTTCATAATACGAAAAGAGACTTTCTATCTGCAATACTGACTTCAATATTTGGTTCTGGACTAACAATCATAATTTTAAATGAAAGCTATAATTATGTGGACACAGGAATCGCAACAAGCCTTCACTTTCTATATCCATTGTTTGTAGCTATATTATGTTGTTTCTTTTATGGGGAGAAAATAAAAAAGAAACAAATAATATCGCTATCATTCGCATTAGTAGGTATTATTTGTTTTATGAGTAAAGGGAATGGGAGTCTGTTTGGGTATTTTTTAGCCATCGCATCCGGATTAACATATGCTTTTTACTTGGTTAAAATGGATAAGACTGGATTAGTGAAAATGAACGCTTTAAAGCTATCCTTCTATTTAGCACTATTTACAACAATAGAAATCTTTACAATGAATCTGTTTATGCAAGACGTTGTATTTAAAATGGATGCGATTACCTATGGCCTATTATTAGTACTCGCTTTATCCTCATCCTTTTTAGCAACAGTCTTACTACAAAAAGGTGTACTACTATTAGGAAGTACAAGAGCTAGCTTCATATGTTTATTAGAACCAGTAACCTCCATGATCATGGGAATCTTATGGTTGAATGAAGCACTCACATTCAATAAAGGTCTAGGAGGCTTGGCAATCATAATTTCATTGATTATTTTCTTGAGAGAATAATCAAGAAAGAGGCTGTGTTAAAATACAGTCTCTTTTGATTTAGATACAAAAAAATAGAGTTGGCTTAAATAAATGTGAAATGGTGCCAACTCTCGGAGATGTTGATTAGTGAGTTAATCAACGTATTAAGTCTAACATGATGTCATCTATTTGTATACATATTTTAATGTAAAATAGTGAGATAATCTTTTTAGTTAGATAAGTATTGCTTTTTATGTAGGAAAAGCGTTTGATAAATATATAGAATGAGGTATTGGGGTATGTATGAATTACAATTAGTGAATAATGTTTTTTTAGAAGAATACAATGAGGATAATAGAGTATTTGTTGAATCCATTTTATTGGATAGTGAAACTTTGAAAAGATTGAATAGTGATAATGATTATGCGGATTTTATTGATGTTGAATTTTCAGCGGCTTGTAAAAAGGTGGATAGAGTAGATACATTAGTAGCTGTTACATCAGGATTTATGGCGTTTTTACTGGATCAATTACTGATTCGAAAAAATATTAAAGTAGAAGATATTGATGATGTTGAGATTATTAAAGTTTTACCGTTGGTATTAAGACAATATTCGGATAAGAATAAAAATATTGATAAAGAGATTGATGAGTATATCGCAAATTGGGAGCATAAGATTCAAGATGCTTATAAATATAAGAATCTAGTTTTTGATTTTTGTGAGGATTTAAGTTTTAGTGGTTTATTAATTAAAGTGATTGAGTATTGTTTTAATTTGAATATTGGTTTGGATAAAGATTCTGGCTTAGTAATAAAAAGAGTAAAATATGATTTAAAAACGGATAGTATTGTAGAAAAAGCTCAGATGGCTGTTGTTGATTGGTTTGTGGATCAGGCTTATCAGTATAAAAAGGGTGGAAAGTGTAAAAAGGAATTTGCTCAAATTGAAAAGATAGTTAAGGATATTAAAAAAATTGCTTTTAAGGATAATAAATTTGATAGGGAACAATTAAAGGGATGGTTCCATGATAGAGTGTTAAATGAAAAGAAGAAGTTAAATGGATTGGATAACTTTGTGATTCAAAGTATTCCAGTAAAGGCCAACATTATTTTTGTACATAGTTATGCGCATATCCGTAATTTTATTCAACAAGTCAATGAGCATAATGTTGTTTCTTTAGAAGGCTTGAATATTATTGATTTTGATAAATTAAATAATGAAGCCGTAATTAGAAGAACGGATACTATTTCAACAAGTGTATTTGCAGCTCTTAATGTAGGTGTTGCAGGAGCTAAGGCAATTAAGCTAGAGAAAAATCCTTTACAAAAGATATATGTATTCGCAATCAATATTAATATTCCAAATGTAATTCGATTGGTAAGTGTTGTTAGTGCGGATATGGATTATATAAAAGAGGATATTGATCAATTGGTTCATAAGGCAAAAGTAGTTGAAATAAAAAAACATAAGGATATTCCATTAGAGAGTTTAGAGCGTTGTTTTACAATGAATAAAATCGAAACACGGATTTTGTATTCTTTGGAACTTCAAATGATTGAAGAGGATATTCAAAGAACGAAGGATAATAAAGAACAGTTATTAAAGAATAGTTGGAAAGAAAAGTGGATTGAAATTACAGAACAGGCTTTACAACAAAATAAAGTGTTTGAAAAAGATCCATTAAAAACATATGCAGCATTAGAAACGTATGCGGCTAGTCAAGATAATTTATTGTGGCTTTATAATATTGCAGTGGAATTGAGTATGTTTAAACCATATTTCAAACTCGAGGAGAAGAGCAAGAAGCTAAAGCTTTCTTATACGAAATATGCAGAGGAAGTGTTCTGTAACGCACAAAACTATATTTCATATAAAGAGATTCAGAAGATTCAAAAGAGTTATAAGGATTATTATAACTACTTAGAAAATAATACTTTAAAAGCTGTTGGAGTTGCGGGTGGAGCAATTGCCGTAGCTGCTGCAACGGGTGGATTGGCATTTGTGTTTGCACCGCAAATAGCGGTTGCGATATTTGGTGGGGCATTTCCTACATTGCATGGTGCAGCACTAGTCAGTGTATCATTAGCTGCTGCTGGAGGAGGATCATTAGCTGCAGGTGGTTTTGGAATTGCTGGAGGAGCTGTATTGATTGCCGGTGGAGGTGCTGTATTAGGATTAGGGACTTCTGGAACTGCATTATCTTTGATGATGGCACCTAAATTTGTACAGAATGATTATGCTAAATTACTAGCTAAGTGTGATTGTGTATTATTGAAACAATTGGATATGAAAGATGAAGTAGTGGCTTTGCAGCATAAAATACAAAGTGATTTGGATGAATATAAGCTTAGATTAAAAGTGTTAGAAGGTTTAGAAAATCCAAATGATGAGTGTAAGCAAAACATAAAAGATTTAAAGAAGAGCATTGTTTACACGGAGAGAACGAATAAGCAGTTGATTAAGTTGATATAATAAACAAAGAATTATGGATGTAGTTGTCTAAACGAAGAGAAGTAAACGGAATGAACTTAATATTGTTTTTCCGTTTTTTTTAATATGTGTAAATATCGGTACCTTTTTCAATATAATAATTTTATAATGTTATTGGTGATGAAAATGGATAAAGCTTTGATGGGAAAAGATATTCCTGTAGCGGTCTTGAGAAATAATTATATAAATGGAGTTGATAAGTATAATTATGAAAAATTTATGGTAGATTTCATAAATAATTCTAAGTTGGTTGATGAAAAAGAAGGGGCTCCTTTTTACCATCAAGAAGAGCAAAGTAATTCAGAGGCAGACGCATCTAATGGATTTTATGATATTGATTTTAAAATCTTATGTGAACCAGAACAAATGCATGCTCGTACAGCTACTGGTATTCGTATTTTTAAGACTCAAGAAGGGAATACAGCTTATTCGTTAGCTCCTAAAAATAAACAAGAAATGGGCTTTTATAATATGATGAATGTATTTATTAAATGGCCTTCAATATTAACTTATGGATACAAAATTGATGATGACAAATTATTGAAAGCAGTTAATGTTATAAAAAAATTATTAGCAACTAATAAGAATATAATGGTTTTGTTACCTTCTGAGTATTATTTTGATGGATGTCAAACGGATGAAGATGTTGCGAAAGAGATTATAAATAAACTCAATGCACCTTTTAATGTAATGAGAGAATATCGAATTACTCAAACACAATGTGATTTATACTTCATATTTAAATCGAAGAGGTATATGGTTATTGTAGATGCTAACAAAGATGTGTGCTTTTATGATATGGTGCCTTATAATTGCAGTGATTTGTTTGAAGATTTATTTAAAACTGGCCATGTTTGGCCTGTCATTGATGAATGATTCTTAAGACTATCATTTCTAATGTTGAAACTGAGTTAGATAAAAAAGAACATTACTGGATTGATAATTCATTAACATTAGAGGATAAAAGTAGAGGCGCAGTACATAGATGGAAAGAGAAGATAAAATATTTACCAAAATATCTTTCACAAGAAACTATTGAAAAAGTTAAACTTCTAGATTCTGAAGCAGACAAGATAATAAGTGAAGGAAAAATAGAAGATGTGATTTTTTTTTGATAGATTGGATAATGATGAGAAGCTAGAATGCATTCAGAAACTTGAAAAAATAATATCTGATAGTAAACAAAAAAGTTAAACAGCCAATTTATCGGGTAACCAAATAATCTAGAGGTTTCCAAGAAATATCTAGGGGTCAATTTAGGGGACTGATGCTATCTTGGCATGAACCTATAGACCTCTAGATTTGTTTTTAATGATTAAAAGAATTTCAGTTATGGTTAAAAAAACTCTGCATTTTTTTGACAAAATAAAAGGACCGGAATGGGCCCGGTCCAGAAATGGGAATGTTGAGAAAGTTAATTGAAAGGGTTAGAGTCTTAACTTAATCAAAACATTTATAGTATAACATGGTTTTATGGGAAAAGAAAGTGTATTGTTATCGAATGTATACGTAAAATAATTAGTTTAAATTTACTGTGTAAGTACTTACAAATTGTGGTATTATACCTTCAGGAAGAGTAGGTAAAAAAATGAAAGATCAAAATTGTGCTTATTGCATGGAAGGCGAGCTAGTAGCTGCTTTCGGAATTAAAATTTGTGAACTAGAAAGTTCAAAAGTGTATTTGTTTAAGGAACAGTCTCATCCGGGTCGTGTGATTGTGGCTCATAAGAAACATGTGAGTGAAATTACAGAGTTGACGGCAGAAGAAAGAGCTGCTTATATGGAGGATATCAATAGGGTAGCTTGTGCTATGCATGAAATCTTCAATCCAGATAAAGTCAATTATGGTGCTTATGGGGATACGGGTCATCATCTTCATTTCCATTTAGTTCCTAAATATAAGGATGGATATGAATGGGGCGGTGTATTCGCTATGAATCCTGGCGAAAAAACATTGTCGGATGAAGAGTATCAGGACATGGTTGAAAAATATCGTGCTGTATTATGTAAATAAAGGAGCAGTCGCTCCTTTTTCTATTGTTCACTATGATTTTTTCTAAATTGAATAGGTGAAATGCCCATTGCTTTTTTGAAGGCTTGGGCAAAATAGGATTGGCTCGTAAATCCTATGATGATGGATATTTCTGAGATTTGAAGATTGGTTGTAGAAAGTAGAACTTTAGCTTCTTGAATACGCTTTTGAATCATGTAGTTAATGGGAGAGATTCCCTTATATTGTTTAAAGGCATGTACAATGTGGTATTTATTTAAGAAAGTGAGTTCACTTAAAGTGTCTAATGTAATATCTTCTTTAAAGTGAGCATCTATATATTTTTCAATATAGACACAGTCTTTGTTGGCTTTATTAACGGGTGAAGATTTTAAACTAATGTTGGCCCTACGCATCAGGTTGATCAGTAATACTTCTAATAAGTTTTGGCATAACGATTGATATTCAGCATCTCTAGCCTTAACTTCCATAAGAATGGTTTTTAGATAAAACAATACTTCGTGTTTGTATTCATAATAGTTAGCAATACTACATCCTTGTTCTTCGTCTTCTTCTTTTGAAAAGAAGGTGACGCCTTCAATTCCCATAACAATGTATTCGAAGTTGATATTTTCAATACCACGCTCGGTATGGGATACCAATGGATTGACAATAACAAGATCATCTTCTTTTACGGGATAGTTTTTGTTGTCTAAACTTAGAAGTCCATGGCCTTTTGTCACATAGAACATTTCTGTATATAAATGGGTATGTAGGGTGGAATTCCATTCGTGGTCGAACTTGGATTCGGTTATATATAGTAGTTTTGGTCGGGCTTTATTGAAGTCGACTTGGTCAATTTGAAAGCGTTGTGTACTCATAAAACACCTCTTTTTGTATTATTATATATTGTTTTCTTTTGTTTATCAATTTTGTCGTCAAAATTACTAAATCGCAATATATCTAAAATATAGAGCTATATTTTTATGATAAAGCGCTTTCAAATAAGCTATACTAGACTTGTCAAAAGAGGTTCATACGAATTTATGAGGAGGTAAAGTATGAAAAAAGTTATAACTGCTGGGTTATCATTTGCGATGGCAGCATCTATGTTAGCAGGATGTTCTAGCAAACCAGCTGAAAATTCTGATTCTGGAGATAAGCGAGTATTAAAATTTGATTCTTTCTCTGGTGGTAATGGTGAAGAAGTATTCACAAAATTGGCTAAGGCTTTTGAAAAGGCAAATCCGGATGTAGATGTTCAATTGCGTTTTGAAAAAGAATTGCCAGATGTATTGAATAAAGAAAATGCGAAGGGTGAATATTCTGATGTTGTTTACTATAACTTAGGTCAGCCTTCTGGATATACTGAAACTCAATTAAATACTCATGAAGTATTGGATATTTCAGATGTAGTTGAAGAAGTTGGTATGGATGAAAACTACGCAAATAGTAGTATCGTACAATATTATGGTGATGGAAAATCTTATTTGATGCCACTTAAGACAACTCCAGCTGGATTCTTCTATAATACTGAATTGGTTGGAGAAGGAAAGAAATATGAACTTCCAACAACTTGGGAAGAATTCTGGGCTTTAGGTGATCAAGCTAAGAAAGATGGTATCGCATTATTTACTTATCCAACAAATGGTTATTTTGACAACACATTAAATGCATTGTTGAAAGAAACTGGTGGAGAAGAATTATTAACGAATGTATTAAATTATGACAAGGATGCTTGGAATACAGATGGTGCTAAACAAACTATCGATATTTTATCTAAATTAGTAAGTCCTGATTATTTATATTCTGATACAGTCTCAAATGCGAATGCGAAAGATGGTTTCACAATGAACCAACAGGCTGTCATTGATGGAAAAGCATTATTCATGCCTAATGGTGACTGGGTAGTGAATGAAATGGCAGATACAACTCCTGAAGATTATCACTGGGGATTACTTCCATTGCCTGCATTAGAAAAAGATGGTGAACGTTTCGTTGGTTCTATGACTGAACAAGTATGGATTCCTGCTCAAGCTAAAAACGTAGATGATGCGAAAGCATTCTTGAAGTTTATCTATTCTGATGAAGGTGTTAAGATCATGGCTGAAGGTGGAAACATTGTTCCAACTACACATATGTCAGACACTATTGCGGCTATGGAAGATGGATATACAAAAGAATTCTTCTCTGTATATGACACTGCTTCTGCTGCATTAGGTGCATTTGCTCCTTACAACACAGATAACTTACCAGACTTTGACCGTGCTGCAACAGTATTTGGTTCAATTGACTCTTTGGCTACTGGTGAATTAACTGCAAAAGATTACCAAAGCAAATTAGCAGATGCTTGGGTTAAATTATCTAAAAACAAAGCTGTAACTGAATAATTAAACTTAAAGCGATGAGCAAATTGTTGCTCGTCGCTTTTTAAGAGATGGGAGGTAACTCATGAATAAAAAGAAAGCACAAAATCGTTTCGTATTTGCGTGTCTTGCACCAGCCGTTATTCTAGTCTTCATTTTTATGGTGATTCCAACGATTGATGTATTTAAGACAGCATTCTTTAAAAAGAGCAATTTCGTAAGTGATGCCACTTTTGCCGGGTTCTTCAACTTTAAGGTTCTTTTTAACGACATGCGTTTTATTGAGGCTATGCAAAATACAATCTTGTATGTTGTATTGATCACGATCATCACTTTGGTGTTGGCCGTATTGTTTGCGACATTATTAACTCGTGAAGAGTTTGTTGGAAAAAACTTCTTCCGTGTTATTTTCTACATTCCAAATATTTTGAGTATTGTTGTTATTGCGGGTATTTTCTCAGCTATTTATCAACCTACGAATGGTATTTTAAATACATTCTTCGGTATGATTGGACTTTCGTCTTTACAACAACAATGGATGGGAAATCCGGCTGTTATTAACTATTCTATTATTGGTGCCCTTGTATGGCAGGCCATTGGTTATTATATGGTTATGTATATGTCGAGTATGTCGAGTATTCCAGAAAACCTATATGAGGCTGCAAGTCTTGAGGGGGCTAGTAAAGTCAGACAGTTCTTTATGATTACTTTACCTTTGATTTGGGATAACATTCGTACAACTTTAACTTTCTTCGTAATTTCTACAATCAACTTATCATTTATGTTTGTTCAATTGACAAGTGAGGGAAATCTAGGAAGTGAAGTGGCATTGAACTATATGTACAACAATGCGTTCGCTGGTAAATACGGATTTGGTATGGCCGTTGGAGTATGTATCTTCGTATTCTCATTCGCCTTATCAGCCATCATAAATAAGGTCACTGAACGTGATATATTACAGTATTAGGAGGATGAGATATGAAGAAACGTAATTTTCCTTTATACAAGATCTTTGTTTATGTGGCACTGATCACATTAGCTATTTCGATTATTGTACCCATCGTTTGGGTATTCCTTGCATCTTTAAAATCGCAATTGGAATTGGTGAGTGGAAATCCATTTGATCTTCCAAAACAAATATTGTGGTCAAACTTTGCGGATGCCTTTGTGAAGGCAAGAATGGGTGATTATTTATTAAATACAATCATTGTAACAGCACTATCATTAGTCATTTTATTGGTGGTGGCTCTTCCTGCATCGTATGTTTTAGCACGATTTGATTTTGTGGGAAAGAAATTCTTTAATGGACTTTTCATGGCTGGACTTTTCGTAAATGTGAACTATATTGTTTTGCCGATTTTCTTAATGTTATTTAATGCGGACATTAAGCTTGGATTTGACTTTTTCTTAAATAGTAAGTTCTGGCTTTCTGTCGTGTATGCGGCAACGGCCTTACCTTTCACAATCTATTTGTTGACGGGTTATTTCAAAACATTGCCTAAGGCGTATGAAGAGGCGGCTCGCATTGATGGTTGTGGCTACTTTAAGACTATGACAAAGATTATGATTCCCATGGCAAGACCAAGTATTATTACGGTTATCCTATTTCAATTCTTGGCTTTCTGGAATGAATATATTATCGCATTTACTTTTATGGATAAAGAAAATGCGACGTTGGCTGTTGGTGTTAAATACTTAATGGCCGATGCGAAGTCACAGGCAAACTTTGGTGTCATGTATGCTGGGTTGGTAATTGTTATGATTCCAACGTTAGTTCTTTATATTTGTGTTCAAAAGAAGATTACACAGGGCATGAGTATTGGTGGAATGAAAGAGTAAGGTGTCTAATATGAGAGATGAAAATAAAGTAATGAACATAATTATGATCGTATTATTCTTTGTGTTCTTAGGTATGATCATTTGGGCACAGAAGACGGTAAGTGTTCGTAATTTAATGATTGAAATCGTTGGATTGACAGGCTTACTAACATTATTGTTTCTATACAATCGAAAACATAAATAGGAGGAAGAAGTATGGCAGAATTATCATTGCAGCATGTTGATAAAATATATGACAACAATGTTCAGGCTGTATTTGACTTTAATTTAGAAGTTAAAGATAAAGAGTTTATTGTGTTTGTAGGACCAAGTGGATGTGGTAAATCTACAACACTTCGTATGATTGCTGGTTTGGAAGAGATTAGTGCCGGTGATTTCTACATTGATGGAAAAAGAATGAATGATGTGGAACCAAAAGATCGTGATATTGCGATGGTATTCCAGTCTTATGCGTTATACCCTCATATGAGTGTATATGAGAATATGGCATTCGGCTTGAAATTACGTAAGTATAGTAAGGAAGAGATTGATAAGCGTGTGCATGAAGCAGCTCGTATTTTAGAGATTGAGCCTTATTTGGATCGTAAGCCAAAAGCTTTATCAGGTGGTCAAAGACAGCGTGTTGCCTTGGGTCGTGCTATCGTTCGTAATGCGAAGGTATTCTTAATGGATGAGCCACTATCAAACTTGGATGCGAAATTGCGTGTACAAATGCGTTCGGAAATCATTCAACTTCATGAACGTATTGGAGCTACTACCATTTATGTAACGCACGATCAAACGGAAGCCATGACTATGGCTGATCGTATTGTTGTGATGAAGGGTGGATATATCCAGCAGATTGGTACGCCAAAAGAAATATATAATAATCCGGCAAATTTATTCGTAGCTGGATTCTTGGGTGCGCCTGCAACGAACTTTGTGAAGGGTACGTATACAAATGGTTTCTTCCAAGTGGGAGATATGAAGATTGAAATTCCTTTGATGTATAGAGAAAAACTTTCTAGTTACCAAGGAAAAGAAATTATCATGGGTATTCGTCCAGAAGATTTACATGGTGAGGGAATTGTAGCTGATACATATCCGAGTGCTAACTTTGATTTTGAAATTGAAGTGGCCGAACTATTGGGCCATGAATATATTTTGCATGGTGCTTTAAATGGACAAAAAATGTGTGCCAAAGTAAATTCTCGTTTGGAACCAGAAGCACATTCAACAATTAAATTAACAATGGACTTATCAAAAATACATTTCTTTGATATGGAAACTGAAAATAGAATTGACTAGTTTAGGAGAAAATAAAATGATTGAAACAGGCAGAGTAACTGTACCGACAGATGTTGATGTAATTGATGCAACAATTGAGATTATTAATCGATGGAAAGCCGATGCCATCCGTGACTGTGACGGAACGGATATGCCAGAAGAATTGCGTAAGATGGATATTAAGCAATATGCGACTTACTATACGACAAGAAAAGATAATGCGTGGGCAAAGGCGAATCCAGATGAAATCCAACAGATGTATTTGATGAGTGATTTTGTGACGGCAAAGTCAACCGAGTTAAAGATTCAAATCATGCAGCATTTCTATAAAGATCAATTAAAGCCAAACACAAAAGACAATCACAGATGGTGGGAAGTTATTGATCGTACAACGGATGATGTCATCACAAATTGGGATTATGATGAAGAAACGGGTGAAGTGATTATTCATGATACAATTCCGTATCATGCGTATACCGTAAGCTTCTTGGCATTTGTGATTTGGGATCCTGTGCATATGTATAATGCTCTAACGAATGATTGGAAGGGTGAAGAACATCAAATGACTTTTGATGTTCGACAACCTAAAACACAAAAGTATGTATTGGATAAATTTAGAAAATTCTGTGAAGAAAGAGATGATGTAGACGTTGTTCGTTTTACAACTTTCTTTCACCAATTCACGCTTCAATTTGATGAATTTGCACGTGAAAAATTTGTAGACTGGTTTGGATATAGTGCTTCTGTATCTCCATATATTTTGGAACAGTTTGAAAAAGAAGTGGGCTATCCATTTAGAGCTGAATATATTATCAACAAAGGATTTAATAACTCAACTTTCTGTGTTCCAACTAAGGAATATCGTGATTTCATGGATTTCCAACAGCGTGAAGTAAGTAAATTAGCGAAGAAATTTGTAGATATTTGTCATGAATATGGAAAAGAAGCCATGATGTTTTTAGGGGATCACTGGATTGGTACAGAACCATTTGGAAAATATTTTGAATCCATTGGATTGGATGCGGTTGTAGGATCGGTTGGTTCTGGTACAACACTTCGTTTAATTTCCGATATTAAGGGTGTTAAGTATACAGAAGGAAGATTCTTACCATACTTCTTCCCAGATGTTTTCCATGAAAATGGAGATCCATTAAAAGAAGCTAAGGTTAACTGGGTAACAGCTCGTAGAGCTATTTTACGTAGTCCAGTCGATCGTATTGGTTATGGTGGATATTTAAAATTGGCATTGGATTTTCCTGAATTCATTGATTATATTGAAAAGGTATGTGACGAATTCCGTACGCTATATTCTCATGTGAATCAACAAGTTCCACTAAACTTATTAAAAGTGGGTGTAATTAATAGTTGGGGAGAACTTCGTCGTTGGGGAACACACTTAGTTCACCATGCCATTTGGTACAAACAAATCTATTCATATACAGGTGTAATGGAGGCGTTGAGTGGTTTCCCATTTGATGTTCATTTCATTAGTTTTGATGATATTCGTAAAGATCCAACCATCTTAGATGATATGGACGTTGTGATGAACATTGGTTCTGCATACACAAGCTTTAGTGGTGGAGCCGAATTTGATGAACCAGTGATTACAGCTCTTCGTCGTTATGTAGACCAGGGCGGTGGATTTATCGGTGTTGGTGAGCCAACAGCTATCAACCGCAACGGTAAATTCTTCACTTTATACGATGTATTGGGTGTGGATAAAGAATTAGGTTTCACAATGCATACAGACAAATACAATTGGCAAGTCCATCCAGACCACTTCATCACAGAACAATTAGAACATGAAGATTGGGGAGAATGTGTAAATGATGTATATGCTCTTCCTGAAACAGAAATCTTGGCTGAAAAAGATTTACATGTTAATTTAGCTGTAAATGAGTATGGAAAAGGTCGCGGTGTGTACATGAATGGTCTTCCATTTAGTTTTGAGAACGTAAGACTATTGTATCGTGCAATCTTCTTTGCAGCACACAAAGAAGAAGAAATGAAACGCTGGTATTCCGACAACTACAATGTGGATATCAACGTATATCCTTCTACAAACAGTTTCTGTGTTGTCAATAATACATATGAACCACAGACAACTACCGTGTATAAGGGTGATGGAACAAGTTTCGAAGTTGAATTGGATGCTTGTGAAATCAAATGGTTTGAAATTTAAGAATCAGTCAATCAAAATCAGAACGAGCCAGCTGGTTTTGAATAGCTTTGGAGCAGAATATATCTGCTCCATTTTCTTATTTATGACTTGCATCATATAATTTTTGAATGTCACTTGGAAGCTTGTCTGGAAGCATAGCTTGAAGGTATTCTTCTGTACCATCCTCCATAGCTTTTGAGTAGTACCAACATTTAAATTCTAATAAAGATAGTGTTTCTTGAAGACTTTTGATTTCAGCTTCTACAGCCTCTTTTCGAGCTTCAAACAACTCTTTTCTCTTTTCAAAACTTGCACTTCCTTCAGAAACCCAACTAAAGAATTGATTGATTTCTTTAATGCCAAGACCAGATTTTTTTAAACACTCAATGAGGTGTAAAGCTTCAATTTCATGATTGCTGAAATAGCGAATATTGCCTTTGCGAACTAAATGAGGAAAAAACCTTCTTTATCATAATATCGAAGGGTAGAGATGGGTAAATCAAACATTTCGGATACTTGTCCAATTGTATACATAATGATTCCTTTCTCGACCTAAAGTCAGCTTTAGGTATTATACTAATGCCACAAGGTAATTGTGTCAATAAGGTTAAGATGACAAAGAGGCGCTATTGATGCGGGGCATGATAAGGAAAGTCAATTCAGTATTATATAGGTGTGGCAGACATTATGGCCAAAGTCATTGTATACGTAACGCCAATCTATTGAAAATATTACTTGACCGATTAAATCCTTTATATGCAATTCGAGATATCTATAGGATCCAAATGCTTGCCAATGATGCGATAAATCATATGAGCTTGGTAAGAACTTATAATGTTTCGATAAAAAATTCCACTATATGTCAGTGTCATTTAATTATGAATGGCTAGACTATTTAAGATAGTCTTTTCTTTTTCTCTGCTTGAATACTTAGAATGTCATTTATTATTTAGGGAACATTTGTGCTTAATACAATCATAAAAGTTCCCTAAATTTTTATTATAGATGTTGTGTGAAGCCTGAACTGAGTATGATTGAAATGCATTCTTTTTTATTGTTTCACTGTTTTACTGAAAAATTAACAATTGATTTGTTTTTTATATAATCGTATAATTTTAAACAGTTTTTAGGAGTTGAAGAAATGGAAGAACGAAGAGATAAACGGAATATTGTTTATTTTATAATTAGTTATGTCATTAATAATTTGGCGAGTGGAGTTTTGTACGATACGTTTGTGAATTATCTGCAAGAAGCACAAACTTCTATCGCAACATCCTTCTGGGCCTTTTATGGATATGCCACATTTATAAGTGCAGCTTTATTGTTGCTAGTGCCAAAGATTGGCTATAAAAAGCTATTACTTTTTTGTTCACTTTCAACGGCATGTGCCTTTTTTGGCGCCGTCTGTATGGATTTTACTTGGGCTTTATATATCGCAACCCTATTGGCATTAACGGGTGTGCAGCTGCACTTTATTATGCTAAGCCCTTTTATTGCTTGTTATACAGAAGCGTTTAAAGATCAAGAAATACATTGGTATACAAGAACTTACTATATGGGGTATATTGGATATTTCTTGGCAACGTATCTTGGTGGAGCCTTTGTGGTAAAGGCGTTTAGTTGTGTGGCCAACATTTCATATGCGCAAGCCCAAGAGGCAACGCGCTATATGACGCATCTTTCATCTGGTTTATATCAATCTTATATGGATGCGAATCGAATGGTTCTATTCGTGGTGGGTTGTATTGCGTTAATTTCCTTGATTCCCATTTTATGTATATCGGAAAAGAAATCGGATTATCAAATGGAGCTTACTCCAAGGCTTTCTTTAAAGGAAAAAATGAATGGTGCAAGACAACTTTTATTAAATCGATATTCCCGCGCTTATTTATTGTATTGGGCTTTGATTTCTTTTGCGATGGGCCTATTTACATCGTACTATACTGTATATCTAAATCGAAATTTACATATTGATAAGGCAACCAGTTCTTTAATGGTATCCATTTCCTATGTGGCGATTGTCTTATTTATGTTTTTTACGCCGAAGTGTACAAAAAAATTTGGTAAAGTGGGAACGATCTTCTTAACGGTCATGGCCTCCATTCCTTTTATGTTGATGATTGGAAATGGAAATTATTTTGGTAAATATGTTGTACTTGTTGTTGGTGCTTCATTATTTATACGTGCAGGTCTTGCGAATTTATCAAGTCCTGTGGATAGTGCTTTATCGATGGATGTGATTCCTAAAGATTTGCGGCCTGTTTATACCTCCGTAGTGAATTTTACGGCGGGTATTGTGAGTATATTGAGTGGTCATTTTACAGGAAATATTTTATTTGTCCACCAATCTGGGTATCAGCAGGCTTATTTCATAGCCGCTATATTATATGCGATTGCAGGTATGGTTCTTTATCATGGACTTCATACCTTTAATCATAAAGAAAGTGAAATAGTTTTAAGTAAGGGAGAGAAAAGATGAACAAATTATTTAAAAAACTAGGTTTTGGCGATAAGACGGCAAAGAACTTCTGGGCCATTATTATCGTCGCATTTGGAGGGGCGATTATTTATGGCTTGCCATATTTTCGCTTTGATTACTATGATGCATATTTAGCTACGTATCATTTGACGAATACACAAATGGGTGTGTTTGGAAGTATTTTAGGAATTTTTGGTATGATTTCCTATTTATTTGGAGGTATCGTGGCAGACCGCTTTTCAACAAGAATGATCTTAACGGTTTCTTTAATTGGAACAGGATTGGGTGGTTTTGTACACTTATTACCATTGAATTACTATCAGTTACTAGCACTTTATGCATTCTGGGGCATTTCAAGTTTATTTGCGTTTTGGCCAGCCTGTGTAAAAGCTGTTCGTATTCTATCGGATTCGGACGATCAAGGAAAAGCCTATGGATTCTTTGAAGGTGGTCGTGGCGTTGGTGCTGCATTGATGGCTATGGGTGCTGTTGTAGCTTTCCGTATTGGCATTGGTCAAATCAATGACGAAGTGGCAGGTATGAAAACAGTCATCGTTTATTATTCAGTTTTGACAATTGCGATGGGCATTTTCTGTTTCTTTAAAGTAAAAGATGGACATATGGAAGCAAGTGAACGTATTTCTTTTAAAGGCATTGGAGAAGTGTTAAAAATGCCAGCCATCTGGATCATTAGTTTTGTGACATTCTGTAACTATGTATTTACCTTGTCTTTGTATTACTTTACACCATATGCCACATCTATTTTAGGAGCCACAGTTACTTTTGGAGCTACACTTGCAGCTATGAAACGATGGTTTTCTTTATTTGGAAACGTTGGTGGAGGCTTCTTCTCCGATAAGTTTGGTACAGGAAATGCTCTATTGATTTCATTTGTGGTAATGGCTTTGGGTACTTTGGGGATTTTATTGTTGCCAACAAATGCAGGTTCTATTGTGCTCTTTACAGTTTTGTTTGTCTTAATCTATATTTTCTATAATGTAAACTATGCACAAACATGGGCTATGATGGATGAGGGTGCTGTACCCGAAAAGTATTCTGGAACGGCTGCTGGAATTATTTCTACAATTGGGTATTTGCCAGAAATTTTTGTATCTGTTTTAGCGGGTATGATGATTGATCAAAATCCAGGTGTAGGTGGATATCGTTTATTCTTTGGCTTCTTAGTTGCGATGTTAGTTTTAGGAGCTGTGTTTGTGTTGGTTTGGAAATCGTATTTAAAGAAACATCCGAAAGTAAATTAATATGGAAGCATTATTTGAAAGAGTTTTTGTGGAAACTACAGTGGATACAGACCAAGACGGACAATATGATTTGATTGCGGTTTATATTAAGCGTCCAAAGCTAGATGAAAAAGTTCCGGCTGTTTTTGTGGCCAATCCATATATGTTGCACTGTAATGAGGATTGGTATGATTTGTATGATGTAAATACAGATATACAGGCATATCCAAGTCAGAATATTCAGCGTGAGGATATCACGTTTCATCCAAAAGATCCTGTAGTTTGTCCTAAAAAAGAAGCCGAACAAATTGTAGAAAGCAGTCCGTATCCAGAACCAGATCCAAGCGCTTATGAATGCATTTCAGATTTATATGGTCATTTACTAGAACGTGGCTATGCCGGTGTATTTAGTGGTGGACTTGGTACAAGAGGAAGCGACGGATTAACAATGACGGGAAGTGAAGAGGAGATTCTTGCGTTTAAATCGGTCATTGATTGGTTAAACGGAAGAGCTCGAGCTTTTAGAGATAAGACAAGAACGGTACAGGTTTTGGCATCTTGGTGTACAGGTTCTGTTGCGATGTCTGCACGTTCTTATTTGGGTACAATGTGCATTGGGGTAGCCGCAACAGGTGTAGAAGGCTTAAAGACAATTCTTCCTGAAGCGGGTATTTCCAACTGGTATGAATATTATCGTCATAATGGTTTAACTTTACCAGCCATGGATTGGCAAGGGGATGACTTGGATATTTTGGCAAAGTATTGTTTTTCACGTGCTTTAGATTCAAATGATTTTGCGTCGATCAAACCTTTGTTTGAAAAGAATCAAAAGACTCTTCAAGAAGGTGAAGACAGACAATCGGGAAACTACAATCGCTTTTGGGATGAGCGTAATTATTTGCAGCATGCCGATCGCATCCAAGCTTCGGTATTCGTTCTTCAAGGCTTAAATGATTGGAATGTAAAACCAGACCAAGGTATTCGTTTGTATGAAAAGCTTCAAGAACTTGGTAAAGATCGTATGATGTTGTTGCATCAAGGACAACATATTTATACGTATCATCTTGAGGATAGTCCTACATTAGGATTGATCGATCGTTGGTTGGATTATTATTTAAAAGGGATTGATACAGGTATTCAAAATGAGTCTAAGATTTATATTGAGAATAACCTAGATCAAAAATTGTGGATGCAAGAAGAGATTTGGCCACCTAAATCTTATAAGTCCTATCGTGTACAAGAGAATGGAAATCAAATGATTGTGGATGATTTGTCGCAAACGATTTATGATCGTAAACAAAAAAACACAAAGGCATGGCTGGATGAGTTGGTTTTAACTCAAAATGCGCATTCGCTTTCTTTTGATTTAGAAACAATGAAGGAAGATACGCGTTTTGCGGGAAGAGCCAAAGTTTCTTTTAGGGCTCGAATCCAACAGCCTACGGCCATTTTGAGTGCAATGCTTGTGGAAAAGGGAAAACAAGTTCGTTTGACATCGAATTTGGATGGGGATGAAAATCATTCTTTTGTCTTTAAAATGGAAGAAAAACCATCCGATTATTTTGTGATTACACGAGGTTGGATGAATGCACAAAATCGTTTGAATAATTATTCAAAGGAAGCCATTGATCCAGATACTTGGTATACATATTCATTTGACTTTGTCAGCAACGACTATACAATTCCTAAAGGACATACATTATCATTGATCTTGTATGGAATGGATGTGGACCAAACGCAATTGCCATTTGTGACAACAGAAATCGAAGTGGATACTGCTTCTATTGTTTGTGATTGTCCAATTGAATAATAAAGTGGGTTCAAATCGAAAGGATTTGAGCCTTTTTCAATGCAAAAAAAGACCAGCAACAACTGGTCCACATTTAGAGAGTCAGGAAAGTATAAGAATGGTTAGATATCAAATGTGTTAGAATGACTCTCTAGACAATATTATTCTAGCACGAATCTAAACCGTTGGACAACAAATTTTAGAGGAGAGAACTAGATATTATGCATATATTACGGAGAAGTCTAGTTCTCTAATCGATGTTAGATGAGCGGAACTCAAATGGGTGTTGGCGTAATACCATTTGTTTGTATTGGCGTAAATTATTTCTCATCCAACCGGGTTAGTATATCAGAAATGGTACCTTAACGACGTACCATATGTTCACAGAAAATAGTGAATCCGCTTAGGAAATGAATTAGGTTGATATGCGTAAAGGGTTTTCATCTAATTATATAGATAGACTATGCAGATGTTGGCTTAATGTAGGAAATTATGAAATATTATTTGTGATTTGACATTGGTGGAAATTCGATGAAGAGTGGACTTCTTAGTCGTGAGGGGGAAAATTATTGAGGAAAATCATATTCGATGACAGATACTTTTAAGGTGTTGTACATATCATCAAGATGCTAACTTACTTGGTGCACTCGCAAATTATATGGGTCGTAATGAATAGTGGGCAGAAATGTCCACTTTGGTTTGTTCAGGGTATGAAATTAAAGATTTCTTATATTGTTCTTGCTTTTTAGTTATACAAATTCTGCAATGTTAAGGTTGTTTCTACACTTCTTGATTTTCCTTTCTTTCTTTTATACAATAAGAAAGAAAGAAGAAAGAAAGGAATTAGAAAGGATGAATTAGAAGATGTTAGAATTTGAGAACCAGAATATTGAATTTAAGCAAGAGTATGTCCCTGACATCCGAAAAGAGGTGATGGGATTTGCGAATGCAGAGGGCGGCACAGTTTATGTTGGAGTACGAAAAGATGGAGCAGTTCTGGGTATTGGTGATCCGGATGGTGTGATGCTACAAATCGTGAATTCTTTGAAGGATTCGCTGGCACCAGACATAATGCCGTTTGTTAGAGTCAACTCGGTAGAATTAGAAGAAAAGCAAATTATCGAAATAGATGTAACAACAGGAACAAATCGACCGTACTATCTCCGTGAAAAAGGCCTGAAGCCTGGTGGAGTGTATGTAAGAAAAGGAAGTTCTACACAGCCAATGACTGAAGAGGGAATCCGGGAGATGATTCTTCAAAACAGTGGCAGATCTTTTGAGCTGTGCCGAAGTATGAATCAGGAATTGACGTTTCATACTCTCCAAACAGAGATGCAGAAAAGGTCTATCGAAATTGGACCATCGCAAATGCAAACTCTCAAGCTGATTGGTGAAGATGGCTTATATACAAATCTTGCATTGCTATTATCAGACCAGTGTGAAACAACAACGAAAGTTGCGCTATTTCAAGGAACAGATAAGGAATTGTTTCGAGACAGAAAGGAATTTAAGGGCTCTATATTAAAGCAGCTTGAAGATGTTTACCATTTTATTGATTTGATCAATAAAACGAAAGCAACATTTTCAGGGCTGGATCGAACTGATAGAAGAGATTACCCGGAGGAAGCAGTAAGAGAGACTTTACTGAATAGCATCGTTCATCGTGATTACTCTTTTAGTGGAAGCAATTTGGTCAATGTCTATGAGGACAGAATCGAATTTGTTTCTCTAGGAGGACTTGTATCAGGTTTGGAGCTGAAATCAATTTTTCTTGGTGTTTCACAATCGAGAAATCCGAACCTTGCAGCTGTTTTCTACCGCATGAGATTGATTGAGAGTTATGGTACTGGAATCGGAAAAATTGAGCGTGCCTATAAAGCATGTCCATTCCAGCCAGAGTTTGAAACCGCAAAGGGTGTTTTTCGGGTTACACTTCCGAATCGAAATGAAGAGCAAGAAGCTGAGGTACAAAAAATAGAGTATGCGAATAACGATATAACACTCGATGAGCAGAAGAATCTCATTATTCAGTATGCGCGAGAAAATGGTAGCATAACAAGAAAAGAAGTCGAAGATTTGATTGGTGCAGGAACAACAAAGGCATTCCGATTGCTTAAAGAACTTTGCGAGGTTGATAAACTTGAACAAAAGGGAAGCGGAAAGTTGAGTGCCTACTTTATCAAGTAAATATCAATGCATGAAGAAGTATCTTGGCGATGATCAGGATCCTTTTTCATGCCGTTTTAATCTGGAGAAACAGTAGAAAAGCCAAAAGAAAAATTAGATAATAAAAATCAAGCCTAATTCCTAAAATTTTGTGTCTTTCCA